>Ga0209369_1000067_pt1 | contig 256529 bp, 258 predicted proteins | sample EBPBio142010_DNA_FD_185865 | JGI IMG/M metagenome (GOLD analysis project Ga0209369, IMG submission 185865) | Wastewater treatment Type I Accumulibacter community from EBPR Bioreactor in Madison, WI, USA - Reactor 1_10/4/2010_ DNA (SPAdes)... | ecosystem: Engineered > Bioreactor > EBPR >... | reverse complement strand
GGATTAACAGCCTATTGTTTCTTTCCAAAAAAACCGTCACTCAACTTGAAAAAAGTAAATGACGGTCAATTATTTTTGAACTTCGCTTAACCCGAACTCAGGTTAATCTTAGTATTACAAAAAAATCCCGGAACAGGAGAAAGATAGGGTGTATACTTTTTAGCCTCCTGACCAGGAAAATTTCAAACAAATATAACACAATTAACTTAATGCGCACCATCGTGCGCATTTTTATTGTAAGCATTGCTTTTATTTGTTTCCATGAGCAATGTGAATTGGAGGGTGTGCCAATATATCTATGAAAAATGGATTGTAAAATCTGTTTCTCAAAGAGCTTTTGCATTGGATCATGATATCGAAGAAAGCGTTGTACGAAAAATAAAACGAGCTGCTTTAAACAAAGATCATGTCAATTATTCTATTCCCGTTATTACATTAAAAAAAATTTGTGATGGTGAAGAGATTACGCTAGCGGAGTTTTTTAGTAGGGTTGAATTGTAAATCATTTACTTTTAGAAAAAATTACTTTTCTGAAGCTTGTGCTTTTTTAATATTATTTTGTGAAAGAATTTCTCTTAGATTTGACATGTCTTCACTAACTTTTTTATCTAAAATTTTCGCATAGTGCTGTGTAGTTTTAATACTCTTATGTCCAAGCATCTTACTGACACTTTCTATAGATACATTATTGGTTAATGTAACTGTTGTAGCAAAGGTATGGCGTGCACAATGGAAAGTTAAATTTTTATTTATACCACAATTGTCTGCAATTGTTTTTAAGTACTCATTAACTTTCTGATTGGTGTAAACTGGTAAAAGTTTTCCTGAATTACAAACTAATGGATGATGTTCGTATTTTTGAATAATTTCTTCTGCAATTGGGAGTAGGGGAACATTCGATGAGTTTCCCGTTTTTTGTCTGTTGGTTATAATCCAAAGATGTCCATCAATTCCTACAGTTATTTGCTTTTTTGTAAGATTAAAAATGTCGATGAAAGCCAAACCTGTGTAGCAACTAAAAATGAAGATATCGCGTATTACATTCAATCCTTTTCCTAAAAATTCTTTGTTTTTGATTGCGTTGAGTTCATGCTCTGATAAGAAAATTGGATTAGTTTCATTGTATTTCCCGTCGTAGTATATCAATAAATCTTTTTCAATCCAATTATTTTTGAAACATATTTTTAATATTTTCCCCAGATTTTTGGTGTGTTTTACGGCAGTATTATTGCTGATGGTAGGAATGCTTCTCAAATAAAAATCAAAATCGTTCAGAAATGATGATTCAATTTTTTTAAGATTAATGTCTGATTTTTTATGGAACTTCCATAGAAATGATTTGAGATGTGAGAGACAAGTTTTAAAGTTCTTCCATGTTGCAGTGGCATATTCTTTACCCAAAAGTTTTTCCATTCTAGCATTATGGTCTTCAAAAACCGGAATCAAGTATCTTTCTGTAACTTTTGAGCCGGTCAACAAATTTTTGATGTCAGAAGCATCGAAATATTCGCCCGAAAAAGCTTGCTTATTTTCGATTTCAAAGACTTTGGACTGCAAAACATCAAAATGTCTGTTGGTAATTCTTGCTTCTTCAGATTTACCTTTTACACGGTTTTGAGAAGTATTCCATTTTGAGAGTTCGACATTTTTACCCGTTGAAAACTCTGCGCGATGACCGTCAACGGTAATTCGCATATACACCGGAACGGTTGTATTCGATTTTGCTTTGGATTTTTTGGTATAGAATAATACCGAAACTTTGGTTTTCATAGTGGTGACTTTATAGGTTAAAATTACTTTTGGTGACCTCGCTAATCAAGATGTTCAATGCGGGAACACCTTTATTGACAGGCTGTTTCAGAGAATTCGGTTACCTATAAAGTTTGAAAAATGGCAGGTCACCTCAAAGGTCACCTAATGATTTGAGAAAAAATGCATTGTTTTGATATGTGTCCAAAACAAAAACCCCTTAAATCCTACGATTTAAGGGGTTTTATTACAAATTGTTGTGTTTCTTGTGGTTTCTCCAGGGATCGAACCAGGGACACACGGATTTTCAGTCCGTTGCTCTACCAACTGAGCTAAGAAACCATTAACTTTGTTGTTTAAAGTGGTGCAAAAATAACATCTTCAGCTATATTACGCAAATTTAAACTGAAAAAATTCTGCATTTTTTCAAAAAACACTGATTTACAGCTTAATTATTTTCACTATCCTTGGAAATTTGTTCGCTCATTTCTTCCAAAACGGGCTTTATCGTGCTTTCTGGCAATTCACTTATTCTAATATACATTAATCCGTCAATTGCATCATTAAAGTTAGGATCTACATTAAAAGCTATCACTTTTGCATTCTGCTTGATGTATTTTTTAATCAAAACCGGAAGACGAAGTTCAGGCTCCAAATCATCAATTACTTTATCCAGTTTGTTCAAATCACTTTCCATTTCGTCGAAAAAAAGATTTTTATCTCTTTCTCGCAGTTTTACTTTGAATTCATTTTTAGGATGAATGTATTGCGCTACAGCAGAATCGTAATAATGAGAACGCATAAACTCAATTATCAAAGATTTTGAAAATTCAGAAAATTTATCAGAAATACTAACACCGCCCATCAAAAATTTATGATCCGGATTTCTTAAACATACATGCACAATTCCTCTCCATAAAAGGAAAAGAGGTAATGGTTTTTGTTGATATTCAGTTGAGATGTAGGCTCTTCCCATTTCAATCACTTTTTTGAAAAATGGCTGAAGTTCTTGGTCAAATTCAAAAAGTGAAGCAGTGTAAAAACCATTAATGCCATGGGATTTCGAAATTTCTTTTCCAAGTCCCATTCGGTAAGCTCCGGCAAGTTTTTTGACTGCATCATCCCATAAAAACAGATGGTGATAATGTTTGTCATATTCGTCCAAATCAAAAGGTAAGTTGGAGCCTTCACCAACAGCTCTGAATGTAATTTCCCGTTGTCTTCCAATTTCCCGCATAATAGATGGGATTTCGTCATAGCTGGTAAAGAAAACTTCATAATTTCCGTTTTTGAAAAGTAATTTTTCAGGATTTTGTCTTAAAATGTCGATTTCTTTTTGAAGGTCTTCTTTTGGCGTTTCGTCAATGATATTCTGAACCCGGTTTTCTTCTTTTAGTAATGGAAAATTGAGTTTCAGATTGGGTAATTTCAGTATTTCAGGTATCGATTTTCTTTTTTCGTAATACGACTTCAGCATATAGATTTTTTTCTGTAAAAAATCACCTAATTCGTCTATGCTTTCTTGTTCTTCTAAAACCTTGGTTGTAATGGGTTTTCCGATTCTAATTCTTATCGGTTTTTCCCTTTTATGCATCATTTCGGCAGGTAACATTACCGTTTGTAAATCCGGATGCAGCTTTGCCATGTGGTAGAAAAAATTGCTGTTTTTAGCATGGAAATACATGGGAACTACAGGAATTTTAGCCATTTTAATTAATTTTAAAGCGGGCTTTTCCCATTTTTTATCACGTATTTCGTTAAACTCATTATTTTTATTGGAAACTTCACCAGCTGGGAAAATTCCTATGCAGCCTCCGTTTTGAAGATGTTTTAAAGTTTCTCGCATTCCGTTTGCGCTGCTGTGGAGTTCTTTTCGTCCTTCAAAAGGATTTACAGGAATTACAAAAGGTTCCATAGGTTTTATTTTTTCCAGAAGAAAATTTCCCATTACCTTAAAATCAGGACGGATTTCTGTAAGGATTTTGGTCATCAAAATACCATCAATAGCACCAAGAGGATGATTGGAAACCAAAATAAATGGACCTGTTTTCGGAATTTTCGCCAGATCTTCTTCAAAAACAATATACTTCAGCTCTCTTTCTCGCACAAAAGAATCGAAAAAATCTTTTCCTTTTTTTTCTTTCAGTTTGTTGTATAATTTATTTACTTCACTGATCTTTGTTATTTTCATCAGTGCTTTAGCCGCAGGATTTTTTAAAAAACCCAATTTACTTAATCCTGTAGCTTTGATAAGATCATTGGTGGTTATTAAACTCATTTTTTCGGCGTTATTAGTGGGTTACCATTTGTATGGTTTGTTTGGATATTTGTTCCAGTAAAACTTTTTTATCGAGATAAAATTGGTTCAAGTTGTTTAAATCGGCATTTCTTACTGTAAAAAGTGAAACATTTTTTACAATTTCTGTATTGAAGGTTTTGCTGAGTTCTTCATTCAATAAATCAATATTTCCATATTTGTCTTCTAAACACAGTGCCAAAGAAATGGCTGAATTCTGCATTAACGAAATTTTTATTTTTTGTTTTGCTAATTCCAGAAATATTAAGCTTAAATGCTCTTCTGCAATAAATGAGAAGTCTCGGGTTGCAATGCGCATTAACACTTGGTTTTCTTTTAGAATATAAGATTCTTTATTTTGATTTTTTTCGGTAACGCTTACTTTTGTTCCCGCTTCATTAGGTTGCAGAAAAGATTTTACGAAAAAAGGAATGTTTTTTTGTTTTAGAGGCTGTAAAGTTTTTGGATGAATAACCGAAGCTCCATAATAAGCCATTTCTATAGCTTCTTCATAAGAAATATTCGAAAGCAAGGAAACATTTTCAAATTTTCTTGGATCACCCGTCATCACACCGGGAACATCTTTCCAAATCGTCATCGATTCTGCGTCTAAACAATAGGCAAAAATAGCGGCTGAATAATCGGAACCTTCTCTTCCTAAAGTCACCGTGAAGTTATTATCTTCAGAACCGATGAATCCTTGCGTAACGTAGCAAATTTCTTTGTTTAATGTTGAAATATTTTCTTCTGTTTTTTTCCAGTTTACGGCGCCTTCTCTGTAGGTAGCATCAGTTTTTATGTAATCACGTGCGTCTAACCATTGGTTTGTATAATCGTTTTCATTCAGAAATTCGCTTAAAATTTTGGAAGAAATCATTTCGCCGCAACTTACCACCTGATCGTAAACAAAATTGTAATTGGGAGATTTGTTCCTTCTTAAAAAAGACTCGATATCATCAAAAAAAATAGAAATTTCCTTGAAAACATCGTGATTTTTTGCAAATAAACCTTCGGCGATTTTTATATGTTCATTTTTTACTTTTTCTATTTCATTTTCATAAGAGTCTTTTGCAAAATACAAAGCGACCACTTTTTCCAGCGCATTGGTGGTTTTTCCCATGGCTGATACTACCAAAAGACATTTTTCGAACTTTTGAGACTTCAAAACTTCAGTTACATTTTTTACACTTTCAGCATCTTTTACTGATGCACCGCCAAACTTAAAAACCTTCATGTAGAATGATAGAAACTATTAAAATTTTCTTTTATAAATTATAATTATTTTTCAAAAATATTAATAAATGATGAGAAAATAGTTTTGTGAAATTGGATATTTATGATATACATTATTTCTGATATAAATATCAAAGAAATTTACGAAATTTGTAGAAATCTCAAATTAATACAAATGTCAGAAAACGCTTTACAAACACTCGGGGAATTTATTATTGATAAACAGGATGATTTTCAGTATTCTACCGGGGAACTTTCCCGTCTTTTAAGTGCTATAAGATTAGCTTCTAAAGTTGTTAACCGAGATGTTAACAAAGCGGGAATTGCAGATATTGTTGGGCATGCAGGAAACATGAATATTCAGGGAGAAGATCAACAAAAGCTCGATGTTTTGGCAAATGATATTTTTATTGCTGCCCTTTCCCAACGTGAAGTGGTTTGTGGTATTGCTTCCGAAGAAAGTGATGATTTTATCGAAATAACCTGTGGTTCCAACGGACACTTAAGCAAATACGTAGTTTTGATTGATCCTTTAGATGGATCTTCCAACATTGATGTCAACGTTTCTGTAGGAACTATTTTTTCAATTTACAGAAGAATTACAGAACCTGGAACTCCCGTAGAAATGAAAGATTTCTTGCAAAAAGGCGTTAATCAAGTTGCTGCAGGTTATGTAGTTTATGGATCTTCTACAATGATTGTTTATACCACAGGAAATGGTGTTAACGGCTTTACTTTGGATCCAAGTTTGGGAACTTATTACCTTTCTCATCCTAACATGAAATTTCCGGAAAATGGAAAAATATATTCCATCAACGAAGGAAATTATATCAAATTTCCGCAAGGCGTAAAAAATTATCTGAAATATTGCCAAATGATGGAAGGAGATCGTCCTTATACTTCAAGATATATTGGTTCTTTGGTTTCAGATTTTCACCGAAATATGATAAAAGGGGGAATATATATTTATCCTTCTTACGCCAATGCTCCACATGGAAAACTTCGTTTACTTTATGAATGTAATCCTATGGCATTTTTAGCAGAACAAGCTGGTGGAAAGGCTTCTGATGGATTTACCAGAATTTTGGAAATTGAACCCACAGAACTGCACCAAAGAGTTCCTTTTTTCTGCGGAAGCAAAAATATGGTGGAAAAAGCAGAGGAATTCATGAGAATGGATGCCATTAAAGACTAAGAATTTAAAAATATTTTTTTGAGACGCGATTTATCGCGTCTTTATAATTTTTATAAGATGAGAAAAGCCAAATATTTTCAGCATTTATTAGAGTTTAAACGTCCTGGTGGAACTTCTCGTGGAGTTTTGCATACCAAAGAAACTTACATTTTGGAAATTTCTGAAAATAATAAAAAAGGATTTGGAGAATGTGGGATTTTCCGGGATTTAAGTTTTGATGATGTTCCGGAATATGAAGGAAAATTGAAATGGCTTTGCGAAAACATTAACGCTGAAGAAGATTTTATAAAAGACGAACTCAAAAATTATCCTTCCATTTGGTTTGGCTATGAACAGGCGGTTTTAAATTTATATCAAAAAGAAAATATTTATTTTCCAAGTGATTTTACCGAAGGAAAAAAAACCATAAAAATTAATGGACTTATCTGGATGGGAAATGCCGATTTTATGGAAGCTCAAATTTCTGAAAAATTAGTATTAGGTTTTAATTGTCTGAAATTAAAAATTGGAGTTAACTGGAATTCAGAAAAAAAAATTCTGGAGAAATTAAGAGAAAAATTTCCTGCAAAAGAGCTTGAATTAAGAGTGGATGCAAATGGCGCTTTTAGTTTTGAAGAGGCTGAAATTGTTTTGGATGATTTATCAAAACTCGAAATTCATTCTATTGAACAACCGATAAAAGCTGGAAATTTTGAAAAAATGAAAATGCTTTGTGCAAAAACTCCAACACCCATTGCTTTAGATGAAGAACTTATAGGAATTGTAAATTTTGAAGAAAAAAAGAAACTTCTTGAAACCATAAAACCTCAATTTATTATTTTAAAACCTTCTTTGGTTGGTGGTTTTTCAGGTTGTGATGAATGGATTTCTTTAGCTGAAAATTTGAAGATTGGTTGGTGGATAACATCTGCATTAGAAAGTAATATCGGACTCAATGCAATTGCACAATACACTTTTACGAAAAATAACAAAATGCCGCAAGGTTTGGGAACCGGCGCACTTTTTACTAATAATTTTGAAACCTACTTAGTTTTAAAAAATGATGAATTATGGTTTGAAAATAAACCTTAATCTTGTTTTTTGGAAAACAAAGCAGTTTTCTTTTCCCAACGCTTTTTCGTAAATTTGCCCTTCACAATTCTCAACCATGGAAGAAGAAAAAAAATCACTCAATTTTATTGAGCAAATTATAGAAGATGATCTAAAAAACGGACTGAAAAAAGAAAATTTGCGTTTTCGTTTTCCTCCGGAACCTAATGGTTATCTTCACGTTGGACATACCAAAGCTATTTGTATCAACTTTGGTTTGGGCGAAAAATATGGAGCACCCGTAAATCTGCGTTTTGATGACACCAATCCTGAAAAAGAAGAACAAGAATATGTAGATTCCATCAAAAAAGATGTGGAATGGCTGGGTTTTAAATGGGATAAAGAACTTTATGCTTCCGATTATTTTCAGCAATTGTATGATTGGGCTGTAGAAATGATAAAAGCTGGAAAAGCTTATGTTGATGAACAACCATCAGAAATTATCACTGAACAAAGAAAAAATCCAACTGAAGATGGCGTAGAATCTCCTTTCAGAAATCGCCCTGTTGAAGAATCTTTGGAACTTTTCGAAAAAATGAAAAACGGCGAGTTTGAAGAAGGTTCGATGTCGCTTCGTGCAAAAATTGACATGACTTCTCCAAATATGAACATGCGTGATCCTGTAATGTATCGAATTTTGAAAAGGCCGCATCACAGAACCGGAGATAAGTGGAAAATTTATCCAATGTACGATTGGGCACATGGTGAAAGCGATTATTTAGAACAAATTTCTCACTCGTTATGTTCTTTGGAATTCGAAAATCACCGTCCGTTGTACGATTGGTATTTGGACCAGGTTTATGATTCCAAAAAAATCAGAAATAAACAGCGTGAATTCGCCAGAATGAATGTTTCTTACATGATTACTTCTAAAAGAAAATTACTTCGTTTGGTAAATGAAAATATTGTAACAGGTTGGGACGATCCAAGAATGCCGACAATTTCTGGGATGAGAAGAAGAGGATTTACCCCAAATTCAATTAGAAATTTCATTGAAAGAGTAGGCGTTGCAAAACGTGAAAATCTTATTGATATTCAACTTTTAGAATTTTTCGTTCGTGAAGATTTGAATAAAATTGCCAAAAGAATGATGGTAGTTGTTGATCCAGTGAAATTGGTGATCGAAAATTATCCTGAAAACGGAGAAGAATGGTTGGAAACCGAAAATAATCCTGAAGACGAAAATGCAGGAACTAGAAAAGTTCCTTTTTCCAAAGAAATTTATATCGAAAGAGAAGATTTTAAGGAAGAAGCTAACAATAAATTTTTTCGACTCAAATTAGGAGGAGAAGTTCGTTTGAAATCAGCTTACATCATTAAAGCAACACGCGTTGAAAAAGATGAAAACGGTGAAATTACCACCATTTTTGCTGAATATGATGAAAAATCAAAATCAGGAAGTGGAACCGAGGAAAGTTTAAGAAAAGTAAAAGGAACTTTGCATTGGGTTTCTGCAAAACATGCACTTCCTGTGGACGTAAGAATTTATGAAAAATTGTTTACGGTAGAACAACCGGATGCAGAAAAAGAAACCGATTTTTTAGAATTTATTAATCCGGAATCTTTGAAAACCGTTCAAGGTTTTGCAGAACCAGCTTTAAAAGACGTTGAAGTTGGTGAACCGTTGCAGTTTCAAAGAATTGGTTATTTCACAAAAGATCAAGATTCAACCGAAGAAAAATTGGTTTTTAACAGAACCGTTACTTTAAAAGATTCCTACAAACCGGAATAAAAATTAAAAATAAACCCTTTCAGTAAAAAAAATGAAAGGGTTTATTGTTTTAAATAGCGCCGTCAACAAAAAGTTGTTTTTTCATACGATCTATAATAGAGGCATAATAGGCTTTTAATATCTTCGATAACACTTTCATTTTTTTACATTTTATCTATTCAAATTTAGGCAGAGGATTATTATTAAAGATTACATCAAGTTTAAAGAATAATTAATTTGTTGTTTACTTTGGAACAATATTTTCTCGCCACTTTTTAAAAATTAAGATGCGTTTTTTTGTAATAGTTGCACTTGTATTGTTTTTTTCTTGTGAAAAAAAATCAGAAAATCAAAATTTTAAAAATATTCCGGAGAAAAATCTAAAAGATTCATTGGTAATTTCAATTCCTGAAAAACTAACTAAAGAACAGGAAATTGAGAAAATGAATTCCGAATTAATTTCTTTGATACAATCAAAAAAATATGTTGAAATTTCTGAATTTATTCATCCGCAGAAAGGAGTGAATTTTTCCATGTACGCTTTTACAGATCCTAAAAACGTAAAAAAATTTTCAAAATCTGAATTTGAAAAATATGTAAATTCCAAAATCAAATTTACTTGGGGAAATCAAGATGGTACTGGTGAACCTTTAATTCTCACCATAAAAGATTATTTTGAAAATTGGGTTTTTAAGCGCGATTTTTCAAACTCTAAATATTCTTTCAATGAATTTCAGGGAAGCGGAAATTCTTTAAATAATTTACAGAAAGTTTATCCCCATTCTGATTTTACAGAAAATTACATTGCCGGATCAGAAAAATATGGCGGATTAGACTGGAATTCGCTGCGTTTTGTTTTCGAAAAATTTGAAGGAAAATATTATTTAATTGCCATCATTAATGATCAATGGACCGTCTGAAATTTGGAGAAAAGTTAGAGAATTTGAGAAAGTTTTCGGGTGAGATTTTTCCTGGAAAATTCTTCAATATTAGAAGTTTTATTTTCCTGTTTTCCGGAATTCCAAATGGCAAATTTTTCCAAAATAAACTGTTCCAAAGCTTCTTTTTCGGTGTAAGAAAAGTGTTTTCCTGCTTTGGTTTTTTCTAAAATTTTTGCAACATCCGCATCTTTGGGTCCAAAAGAAAGGATTTGTTTTCCTGTGGCTAAATATTCAAAAATTTTCCCGGGAATAATGCCTTTAGAACTTTCGTCAGGAAAATTGGTCATCATTAAAATATCAGAATTTTGCATTTCGGAAACCGCTTTTTCGTGCGAAAGATATCCAAGATTTCTTACCGTTTTACGAAGTTCTAAATTTTTGATTCGATTCAGAATTTTATCATCAATTCTTCCCACCAGCTTCAATTCAAACTTCTCTGAAAAATCAGGATTTTTAATTACTAAATTTTCTAAAACCTCCCACAAAATTTCAGGATTACGGAGCTGTTCCAAAACACCGATATAGCTTAAAGTAAATTTGTTAAATTGTGAAGTTGTAAAGTTGTCTGAAGGGTTTGTCGACTTCACGACTTCGCGACTCAACGACTTCACATCCTCATCAAATCCATTCGTAATACAAACCGATTTTGCACCTTTTTTTGCGAAATTTTCTGCGTCAGAATAACTTGTAGCTAAAGTAATATCTGCATTTTCGAAAACTTTTTTTTCCAATTCACGATGTTTTTTATCGGATTTTTTGGTGAGTTTCAAATGTTTGTAATAGGAAATTTCTGTCCAAGGATCACGAAAATCTGCAATCCATTTCAAATTAGGAAATTCCTTTTTCAAACCCAAACCAATAAGATGCATGGAATGTGGAGGTCCCGTTGTTACCAAAGCATCGAAATGATTTTCTGCGAGATATTTTTTTAAAAATTTTATCGAAGGTTTTACCCAAAAAACTCTGGCATCAGGAATAAAAAAATTTCCCCGAACCCAAATGGAAAGCTTAGATTTCCAACTTTGATTTTCCCCCACATCAAATTGTCCGCCTTTAAATTTTTTATTGCTTTTGTTCAGTTTTTCAGCAATTTGATAGGGTTCCCAAATTTTTGTTCTTACGATTTCTAAATTTTCGGGAACTTCTTTTAAAAGCGATTCGTCCAACAATGGATAACTTGGATTTTCGGGCGTGTAAATCACCGGTTTCCAACCAAAATCCGGAAAATATTTTACAAATTTCAACCAACGCTGTACGCCTGGTCCACCAGCTGGAGGCCAATAATAAGTGATGATGAGAATTTTTTTTTCAGAATTCATAATTTTGGAAAAACAAAATCGGTTTATTCTTGCTGAATTTCCATTTTTTTGTTTCGGTACATCCACCAAATTCCAAACGCAGAAAGCAGCAAAAACAATCCAAAAGCAATCATTGAGATAATTTTTCCTTTTTGGATAACTTCCGGTTGGAAAATCATTTTCACTTGATGTTTTCCGGCTGGTATATGTACTGCTCTTAACAAATAATCAGCTTTTATGTAAGGAACTTCTTTTTCGTCCACAAAAACTTTCCAACCTTTTGGATAATAAATTTCCGAAAAAACGGCAAGTTGGGGCGTTTGGGTTTCTGCATCAAATTCCAATTCATCCGCTTTGTATTTTTTTAATTTCAAAAATGCGGTGCTGTCTGCAATCATTTGTTTTCCATTGAAATACGATTTATCAGATGCTGCAATAATGGCTGTTTTTTTAGAATCTATTTCTCCAATGGCTTTTATTTCTTCGTTGGGAGAATTTACAAATTTTACTTCCGAAACAAACCAGGCATTTCCATTTGCATAAGGATTGGGTGTAGGTTGTGGATTTTGCTGGTCTCCAAAAATCATGTATTTGGTATTCAGTAAATTTAAAATTTTCGGAACTTTTACGGTATCCATTTTACTGAAATACTCGTTGATAAGGTCGTCATAACGGCGAAGTTTTACGGCATGATATCCACCTACTGAAGATTTAAAATACGAAGTGTTGGTTTCTCCAAAAGGATTGATGGCTTGGTTGTAAATTCGGTAATGTCCTTTGTCTTTTTCGGAAATAGTTTTCAGAACTTCATTTACTTTTGCATTCATCATCAAAGATTGCAACTCGCGGTTATCACCCACTTTTTCAATCATTAAATCAGAAACTTCTGTTTGGAAAGGATTTTCTGCAAATGCAGCGTCAACAAAATTTTGGTCATTCAAATATCTTCTGTTTACCGACCATAAATCGAATAAACTTACCACTCCAATTATAATCAAAGCTACATTCTGCGAAAGTTTTTTCTTTAAACTCATCCACAAAACTCCGGCAAAAATTAAAATATAAATGAATGCTTTTAAAGCATCTGCACGAAACATTCCGAATCTTTTTTCCACCAAAAAATCTAAAATGTAGGGTGGAAGATAAGTTTTCTCATTATCGGTATAAAAACCGAGAATCGATTTTCCAAAAACCAAAAGAATCAATAAAAGCCCTAAAAATCCGGCACAAACATAAGTCAATATTTTCTTTTTATATTCTTCTGTGAGTTTTTCATCGGTGTAAAATCGGTAAAGTCCGATAATTGCAATTAAAGGAAAAAGCAATTCAACAACTACCAAAATTGAACTTGGCGCCCGAAATTTATTGTAAAAAGGAACAAAATCGATAAACAAATCGGAGAGAAACATCAAATTGCTTCCCCAGGCTAACATGATCGTTAAAATGGAAGCTCCCAAAATCCAATAACGGTATTTTTTCCAGCCGAAGAAAAATCCTAAAAATGCAAGAAAAATAACTACTGCACCTTGATAAGCAGGTCCTGAAGTTCCGGGTTGATCTCCCCAATATGTCAAATTTCCAAAACCTTTGGAAATACTGTCCATTTCTTCCTGAGATTGTACATTTTCCTGAACCATGGTCTGAATTTCTTCCATCATTTCGGCAGATTCCGGTTCGTTGCTTCCACCGCCCATTAATCTTGGAATGAACAAATTCAAAGTTTCCAATTTTCCGTAACTCCACATCAGCATACTTTCTTTGTCCATGCCCGATTTTTCTGCAGAATGCGTTTCGTTGGTTAAAATTTGTTTTCCGCGGACTGTTTCGGAAACGTATTCAGAATTTGCCATAATTCTCTGCGAATTCATTCCAACACCTAAAATACAAGCCAAAGCAACGATTCCTGATGAAATTAGAAAATGTTTCATCGGCGTTTTCTTTTGAATGGCTCTAATGAGTTCTGATAAGAACAAAAATCCTAAAGCAATGAACAGATAATAGGTCATTTGTGGATGGTTTGCCGCAATCTGAAGTCCCATGAAAAGAGTAGTGACAATAAATCCCCAAATGTAATTTTTGCGGATATAAACCAGTAAAATTCCGGCTAAAAGTGGTGCGAAATAAGCAATGGTATGTACTTTTCCGTTATGTCCTGCTGCAATAATAATGTAGAAATAGGTGGAAAGTCCAAAGAAAATGGCCCCTAAAAGTGCATATTTCCAATTTCGTACAGCTACCATTCCTAAAAGGAAAAATCCTGAAAAAAGTAAGAAAAAATAGTTAATCGGTTTTGGAAGAAAATTCAAAAGATTATCTACTTGTTTAATGATATCTCCACGAAATTGCGATCCCATTTGATAAGTTGGCATTCCACCAAACATACTGTTGCTCCAATACGTTTCTTTGTCGTTTTCAGCGCGAAAATCTAATAATTCTTTTGCACCGCCTTTATACTGAACAATATCATGCTGAAAAAGTTGCTTTCCGCTTATGACAGGATTGGCATATAAAAATCCTAAAACGATCAAAAGCAGCAAACAAGCTGCTATGAAAATGATATTTTTATTTTTTTTCATTTTTTCTCTTCTTTTACTTCCTCGTAATCTACCGTTTCAGCATCCCAGTTAACATTTTGCTTGATTTTGTTTTTTGAAGTTTTATCTTGCGTTTTTCTTTGATTCTCAACAGGGAAATTTCCATAAAAATTTTTGAAGAAAATTCTTTTCAAAATATTCCAAACAAAAAAAATGATGATGGTGGAAAGAATGGTTAATAAAATGAATTTCATTCTTTTATTTTTTTGCGACAGATTTTGTAGGATTTACCACTACATTGGAATTGGTAACGTTGGTCATACTTTGGCTCTGTTTTCCGTCGCTCAAAGTTTCTTTTTGTGTGGTTTTTACATTTAGATTTTGGTTTAAAATCCAACCGGAATTGATGTCGAATTTCATGCTTCCATTTTGCGAAAGTTCGGAACTTAAAGTTCTGGTAACACCACCTTGTGTCGCTTTGTCGGACTGATATGGGATTCCTCCTGTTACCGATAATTCAGCAACGCCATCTTTCACGTTTTTTAAGGTATAAGTGGTTGAGATTTTTACTTTTCCGTCTTCAGAAGCGTTTTCAGTAACCGTCCATTTTTCACCAATTTTTGCTCCTTTTTTAGGGAAAACAATAATGTTTTTTTGAAACTGCTCTTTAAGCATTTCTTCATTAAAACCCGCTTTTGCCTGTTGTGAAAGTGCTTTTCTGATGTTAGCATCTTTGGTAAGTCCGGCAATGGTAGTTTCCACTCTTTTATAAATTTGATCAAATCCTGAAATGGAAAGAATTTTTCCGGATTCATTCATTTTCATGTTGAGTTTATTTCCGGTTAAGGCTTTGTCCAATGTCCATTTATTTTTCAAAGATTCTTCTTTTGGCGCTGCACTTTTCGTATCCACAGAAATGGTTTTTCCTTCTGCGGTTTGTGATGATTTTTTGGACACAAAATTCACCGTCATATCGTAAACTCCATTTACAACATTATTTACAGTGAAGGTTACTTCATCAGTATTATCTGTCGTCATGGTTTGTTTTTGTCCATCCGGAGCAGAAATCGTAATTGTATTTTTTTGATAGGTGGTAAAAGGATACGTTTTTCCTTTCTCTAATTTGAAGCTTTGCTTAAAAATTCCTACAGAATCTTTAATTGCTGCTTTTTCAGCAATTTCTTTGGCAATTTTTGCGGTGTCTTCTACCGCAACTTCCATCTTAATGGTATCTCCAGTTGTTGGATCAATTTTAGTAATGGTTTTTGTTTCTTTTTTACAAGCAATTAACGTTATGGATAAAAGCCCTAAGGCAAGAATTTTTTTCATTGAAATTTTTTAAATATTTAGGATATTTAGTTCTTTTTTATTTTGATAATTTCTGTCGAAGCGCTTCATACAAAATGGCACCACAAGCGACAGAAACGTTCAAACTTTGTGTTTTTCCTTCTATTGGAAGTTTTATTTTTTCATCTGCATGATGAAGTACTTCTTTGGAAATTCCGGTTTCTTCATTTCCCATTACAATAGCGCAAGGTTCTTTGAAATCGACTTCGTACAGCAATTTTTGAGCCTTTTCAGTAGCAGCAAAAACGGAAACGCCACTTTGTTGTAAAAAATCAACAACGTGCGCTAAATTTTTTTCTTTACAAATTTTAATATTGTAAATAGCGCCTGCAGAAGTTTTTATAGCGTCTGAATTAATTGGGGAAGCGCCCTTTTCCGGAATAATAACGGCATCAACACCAACACATTCTGCCGTTCTACAAATCGCTCCAAAATTTCTAACGTCAGTTAATCGGTCTAAAATTAATAGAAATGGTGTTTTTCCTTCTTCAAAAATTTGGGGAAGAACATCTTCAATTTTATAAAACGGAACGTCGGAAATAAAAGCAACAACACCCTGATGATTTTTTCTTGTAAAACGGTTTAGTTTTTCTACAGGAACGTAGTTTGGACGAATTCCGTGTTTTGATAATAACTTTTTCAGTTTAATATAAATCTCACCTTGCAAGCCATTTTGTAAAAATATTTTATCGATGGTTTTATCGGCTTCAATGGCTTCCATTACAGGTCTTAAACCAAAAATAAAATCGTCTTTTCTGTCTTCTTTCATGTAAATTATTTATGCTGAAAAAATTAAAATTTTTCGCCCATTATTGCTCTTTTTTGAGCCATTGCATACCCGTAATGCAAACTTTCGTGCATGTTATTGAAAATAATTGCATCCTGAATGTTTTTTAAATCTAGCCCAAAACTTGTGGTGTAAGGTGTATAATCTGAAAAAAAATCGGCATCATAATCTTTCATTAAAATTTTTGAAGTTTCGGTTAAAAGAAATCCCAAATCTTCAATTTCATTTTGTTGAACGTCTAAATTAGGAAGGGTTCCTTTTTTATAAGTGTCGATCCAATATTTATCAATTCTGAAAGGATTTCCGCTTAAATAATAATGCAGAAGCTGTTGTGTAGCAACAGTGTGCGCAATATTCCAGTAGATGTTATTATTAAAACCATCTGGAATGATAACAAGCTCTTCCGGAGAAGTGTTTTGAAGCATTTCCAGCAAGTTTTTTCGAACTTGACGATGCGCCTGAAAATGATAATTCATTTTTTCTAAAAATTTGGTCAAAAATAGTGTAATTAGTTGACAATGACAAAAAAGAGAGCCTTATTAAGTATTGATGTTTGCTCATTTTTTCAGAAATTTACTTGTTGAAACAACGATAATTTTCGTTTTAACAAACTTTAACGCAGTATTGGCATTTAATATGTTGATAGTTGCAAGTAAATATCGCAATTTTACCGATTAAAGAAGAATTTTAAAGTATGTCAGAAATAAATCAAGCAGAAGATATCAGACAGTTAACAGAAAAAGTAAGGGAACAGAATTACTTTTTTTCGCTTTTAAAACAAGAAGTAAATAAAGTTATTGTTGGTCAGGAATATATGATTGATCGACTTTTGGTTGGACTTCTTGGGAATGGACACGTTTTGTTGGAAGGCGTTCCTGGTTTGGCAAAAACTTTAGCGATAAAATCTTTGGCAGAAGCTGTTGATGGAGAATTTTCTAGAATTCAGTTTACCCCCGATTTACTTCCAGCAGATGTTGTCGGAACCCAAATTTATAATATCAAGGAAAATGATTTTTCCATAAAAAGAGGACCTATTTTTGCCAACTTTGTTTTGGCAGATGAAATTAACAGGGCACCTTCAAAAGTTCAGTCTGCGCTGTTAGAAGCTATGCAGGAAAAGCAAGTTACCATTGGTGACGAAACCCTGCCTCTTCCTAAACCTTTTCTGGTTTTAGCCACTCAAAATCCGATTGATCAGGAAGGAACTTATATTTTACCTGAAGCGCAAAGTGACCGTTTTATGCTGAAATGCCGAATTGAATATCCCGAATTTGAAGACGAAAGGAAAGTGATGAGAATGATTTCTACTTCTCATCAACCAGAGATAAAACCTGTTATTTCTCTTCAAAATGTGGTGGATGCTAAAATTTTGATTAATCAAATTTACCTCGACGAAAAAATTGAAAAATATATTTTGGATATGGTTTTCGCTACAAGATTTCCTGAAAATTATGGTTTGTCGGAACTGAAAAGTTATATCAGTTTTGGCGCTTCACCAAGAGCTTCCATTAATTTGGCAATTGCTTCCAGAGCTATGGCTTTTTTGAAAAACAGGGCATTTGTAATTCCGGAAGATGTGAAAGAAATTGCTAAAGACGTCCTTCGACACAGAATTGGATTAAGTTTCGAAGCTGAAGCTGAGGAAATTACTTCTGAGGAAATTGTCAACAGAATTCTTTCAAAAATTCAGGCGCCTTAAATCCTAAATAAATTGCAGATTTTAAAAATTTTTCTGTGCAAATAAAAGATATCGTAAAAAAAGTAAAGCAAATTGAAATTCGGACTCGTAAAAAGTCGGAACAAACCTTAATGGGTCAATATCACAGTGCTTTTAAAGGACAGGGGATGACATTTTCGGAAGTTAGACCTTACCAATTTGGCGATGAAATACGAAGAATTGATTGGAACAAAACAGCTCGTTTTCGGGAACCTTTCGTAAAAGTAATGGAAGAAGAAAGAGAACTAACCATGATGCTTTTGGTGGATATTTCTGCTTCTATGGATTATGGAACAAAAACGCAGTTGAAAAGGGAATTTGTGGCAGAAATTGCAGCAAGTTTAGGATTTTCTGCAGCAGGAAATAATGATAAAGTTGGACTTATCCTTTTTGCGGATAAAGTATATAAAGTAATTCCGCCAGCAAAAGGAAGAAAGCATGTTTTGGCGATGATCAGTACTATTTTAACGGCAGATTATGTTCCTGCGGAATCTAAAATTGATTCTGCCTTAGAATATATGATGGGGATTTTCAAGAAAAAATCATTGGTTTTTCTTTTTTCGGATTTTGAAGATGATATGGAAACTAAAATTTTAAGAGTGGCTTCCAAAAAACATCAACTTCTCGGAATGCGGATTTTTGATGAAAAAGAACATGAAATACCCGATGTAGGATACGCATTGTTTCGTGATGCAGAAACTGGAAAGCAAGTTTGGGCAAATACTTCCAGTAAAAGATGGCGGTATGAATTTGCTGAAGCACAAAGACAAAAAGTAAAAAAAATAGAAGAAGATTTTGAAAATTCGTCAGCCAATTTTCTGAATATTAATACGGGTGAAGATTATTCAAAATTACTCTATCAATATTTTCAGAAAAGATAAAAAATTAAAAAATTGAAAAAACTTTATTTCATTTTATTACTTTTCCTTGGGATTTTTTCTTATTCTCAAACTTTGGGTTCAAAGCTTGATAAGAAAACCTTGGCTTTGGGAGAAGTGGGAACTTTTAGGATTGATATTTCCGGGTTGGGCGGTAAAAATGTACAAATTGCCCCGAAAAATGAATTGCTTCCCTTTCATTTTGAAGAAATAAAAGACAGTACCAGTATTGTTCAGGATTATTATTCAAGAACGATAGAATTTGCGGTTTTTGAAGAAGGTAAATTTACCATTCCAGCTTTGGAAGTGAAGATTGGCGGAGAACTTTTTCACACCATTCCTTATGAAGTAGAAGTGGTAAATACCGCCAATAAAGGTGATGAAATTAATGACATCATGCCTAATAAAGGCGTAAAACTGCAAGTTCAGGATTATTGGGATCTTTATAAGTGGTATATTATAGCAGCACTTCTGGTTTTAGTTCTTATTTTGTTGATTATTTTCCTCCGCAAATATATCAAAAAACGGAAAAATTCACCGGTAGTAATGACCAACCAAACTTTGAAAGAATTAGAAGCTTTAAAAAAGAAAAAATTTATAGAAACTGGAAACTTCCGTTCATTTTATGTAGAATTAATCGATATTACGAGGAATTTTATCACCAAGCAATACCATATTCCTGCGGATGTTTTACTGACGGATGATTTAATTGAGGTGATGAAAAAATCCAACAGCATTTCCACTTCCAATGAAAAAATTGTAGAAGAAATATTTCTTCGTGGCGATTTGGTAAAATTCGCCAAAACCTTTCCGGATCAGCAAATGATGGAAACCGATTTTGGAAATATTAAAGATTTTGTAAAACGTTCGTCCAAAGATTTGGAAGCAGAACATTTAAGAACCGGCGTATAAATGATGTTTGATTTACCCAATTTTGAGTTTCAAAGTCCTTGGCTTTTATTGCTTTTTCTAGTTTTTATTCCATTAATAATAAGGGATTTAGCGAAAAAAAGACGTCACGGAATTACGGTTCCTACCGTTAAAAATATGAAAGAAAGCAAAGGCATTTTGTTCGTCATGTTTTTACTGAAAATTTCAAAATATATTATTCTTTCCGCGTTAATTATCGCTATTGCAAGACCAAGAACTTTTTCAGTTTCCGAAGATCGTGACGATTCTAAAGGGATTGATATTATGCTTTCTGTGGATGTTTCACTCAGTATGTTGGCCAGAGATTTGGAACCGGACAGAATTACAGTTTTGCAAAATATGTCCAAAAGATTTGTAGAAAAACGTCCTAATGACCGTCTTGGATTGGTCATTTATTCTGGTGAAGCTTTTACAAAAGTTCCTGTAACTTCAGATCATCAAATTGTTCAGGAAGAACTTTCGGTTTTGGATCCTTTGGAACTTCAACCAGGAACAGCCATTGGAGAAGGTCTTTCTGTAGCAGTGAATCATTTAAAAGACAGCAAAGCCAAAAGTAAAATTATTATTTTGATGACGGATGGTAAAAATACCATTCAAAATGCAATGGATCCAATGTTGGCGGCAAAATTGGCACAAGATTTTGGAATTAAGGTTTACACGATAGGAATTGGAACCAACGGTTATGCATTGATGCCTACACAAACCGATATTTTTGGAGATTTGGTTTTTACTGAAGCTGAAGTAAGTATTGATGAACCTCTTTTAAAAGAAATTGCTTCAACAACTGGTGGAAAATATTTTCGGGCAACCTCCAACCAAAGTTTAGAAGATGTTTATAATGAAATTAATCAACTGGAAAAATCGGAGATTAAATCTTCAAAATTGTATAATTATGAAGAGTATTTTAGATTTTTTCTTTGGATAGGTTTAGGTGTTTTATTGTTGGATGCTTTGTTAAGATGGGTGTTTTTTAAATTTTTTAGTTGATGGATTGGTATATTGACAATTACTGGCTACTATTATTACTGCTACTTTTACCATTGCTGGGAATTTTGCTATTCCGATTTGTGAAATGGAAGAATTCCCGAAAAAATATTTTTGCAGAAGAAAGGTTTCAGGAATCACTTTTTGAAAAAAAATATAAATTTTCGAAAATTTTCCCAATACTTTATTTATTGGCTTCTTTATTTTTAATTTTTGCCATCATTGATTTATTAAACGGAAAAGAAGAAATCAAAACCACACAACGCTTGAATAATGTCATTTTTTTATTGGATGTTTCCAATTCCATGAATGCAGAAGATATTCAACCAAATCGGCTTACAGAGGCAAAAAATATTGTGCTGAATACAATGGGAAGATTGAAAAACGACCGTGTCGGAATTGTCGTTTTTGCAGGAGAATCCAGTTCTATTATGCCTTTAACAACAGATTATACAGCAGCAGAAACTTATGTTAGTGCCATAGAAACAGGAATGGTAAAAATTCAGGGAACCGATTTTTTAAAAGCGATGCAGGAAACGGTGAGAAAATTTAAAAATGTTCCTAAAGGATCCAGAAAAGTCGTTCTTATCAGCGATGGAGAAGATAATGAAGGCAACGAAAATGAAGCCACACAATTAGCAAAAAAAGAGGGAATTTCCGTGATTTCTGTAGGAATTGGTACTGAAGAAGGAGCACCAGTTCCGGAATATATTTTTGGACAGTTAATGGGATATAAAGTGGACAGAATGGGGCAAACCGTTATTACCAAAAGGCAAACACAGGCTTTGGAAAAAATTTCAAACTCTACCGGAGGAAGTTTTATCGATGGAAATAACTTGGAAGAAGCCACATCAAAAATTCTTGATGATTTGAGTAACAAAGGAGCAACGTCCTCTGTTTTTATACAGTCGCAAAATGCCATTCATTATTATCAGTATTTTTTGGCAGTGTCTTTGGTTTTATATCTGCTGATTTTTTTATTGAATCCAAAAAAGGATTTTAATATTTAATTTTTTCCTTCATAATCAGAGTTTTGCACCCATTTTTAACCGAACTTTAACACTTAGTACGCCTTTTTTTAAGAATTAAAAAAATAATTTTGCACAGATGGATAAGAAATGCGTTATTTTTACGTTTATGGTTACTTTTTTTGTTTCTGGAGTTCTTTCAGCGCAAAAAAGCTACAACGCATTAATGTTTGAAGGAAACCGTTTATTCGAAAAAAATAATTACGACGCTGCAGCCGGAAAATATATGGAAGCCGCAAAAGTAAATGATAAAAATTACGATGCCCATTATAATCTTGGTAATGCATTGTACAAAAAAAATAATTTTGAAGAAGCAAAAGCGGAATATGAAAAAGCCAATCAATTAGCCAAAACAATTTCCGATAAAGCTTCCGCTCTTCACAATTTGGGAAATGCTTATATGAAGCTAAATCAACCGGAAAAGGCAGCCGAATTTTATAAGCAATCTCTAAAACAAAATCCACACAACGAAAAAACACGCAAAAATTATGAAATTGCGAAGCTGAAAGAAAAGGAAAATCAGCAAAAAGAAGATCAAAAATCCGGAAAAGATAAAGAAGGCGGAGATGATCAAAAACAAGGAAACCAAGGACAAGGAAACCAGAAACAACAAAATAACCAAGGAGGTGGACAATCCCAACAAAACCAAGGGCAAGGCAATAATGGTAAGGAAAAAAACGAAAATAATTTGCCCAAAGGAATGCAGGATGCCATCCTCAACCGAGCCTCAGAAAAAGAACGCGAAACTGCAAGACGAATTTTGAATAAAAACTCTTACTCAATGCCGGAGAGCAATGAGAAAGATTGGTAATGAACAGACTTTTTAGCATATTTTTACTTTTTACCGCTTTTCTATCTTATGGACAGGTAACTTTAGCCGCAGGTCCTGAAGAGAAAGAATTTTTTGTAAATAAACGTTTTACCATTACCTTCTTTTTGGAAATTGCCGGAGAAAACTTAGTGCAGGAATCACAATTCAGGATGCCCGATTTTTCAAAATTTGAAATTATTGGAAACGCTTCCGATACCAACCGAATTTTTCTGGAAAATGGAGTCGTTAATCAACAAATTGTGCAGTGGGTTTTGGAACCTAAACAAAGTGGAAGAATGAAAATTGGTTCTGCTTTGGTAACGGTAAACGGTAAAATTTATAAAACAGAACCTTTTGAAATTTTTGTAAAAGAAGCAGAAAAAAAAGAAGTACCCACTAATGCGAAAAAAGATCGCGACGTTTATTTAAATGTTGAAGTAGAAAACCGTGAAGTTTACGAAAATCAACCAACAGTTGCCATTTTAAAAGCGTATTCGCGCAATTATGATAATTTCAGAAAAGTAAAAAATATTAAGCTTCCGCAACAGGAAAACATTAATGTAAGACCTATAAGTTATCAAAAATCTGAAATTGATCCTTCCGGCGAAATGGCTTCTCAGGTTTTAGCCGTTTTTATTATTTTTCCTAAGGAATCCGGGAAATTAGAAATTCCTCCTGTTTCTGCGCATTTATCGAATATGGACAATAAAATTGTGTCCAATAAAATAAAACTCAATGTTAAAAAGCTTCCCGAAAATTCACCGGAAGATTATAAAAATGCCGTTGGAAAATTTGATCTTTCTATCACAAAGAACGATAATGAAGCGCTTGAAGTTGATAAACCTTTTACCATTTCTGTAAAACTTTCAGGGAAAGGTAATTTGAATAATATCAATCTTCCTGAAATTAAAAGTAATAACGATTTTCAGATTTTTGAATCTAAAATCATCAATAAAACGGCTGCTGAAAATGACGGTCTTGCAGGAGAAATTATTGCCCAATATGTCATCATTCCCAAAAGAGCAGGATTGATTTCTTTGGCTACAGAAAATTTTTCTTATTTCAATCCTGAAGATCAGAGTTATGTAGATTTAGGTTCCAAATCTTTAGCTCTTGAAGTGAAAACACATAACGAAATTTTAGATCAACGAACCGCCATGGAAAGGGTGAATGAATATACCAATAATGTTTTGGAAACTGTGGACAGCCCTGTTCTGAAAACAAATCACCTCAAATTAAAAGAAAAAAACAGCATCAATTGGAAAGCTTTAAGCATTAATGCATTCATTATGTCTGTTTTGTTTATGTTTTTTTTAGTGTTTAAAAATATTCAGAAAAATAACGAAAAAAATATAAATACTTCATCAGAAAAAAGCATCACCAACATTTCTGAAGAAGAAATTAAAATTAAAAACAACCTTCAAGTTGACTCATCTGATTATTTCAATTATTTGCAAATAATGTTGGAAAAAAGTGATTATGAGAGTTTCTTTAAAACGGTTGAAGATTTGGACATAAATATTCGGGAACAATTTTCAATTCAAGAAAAAGATGATTTTCCAAAATTTTTAGAAAATAAATTTGGTCTTGCGGTTTCGGATCAGTACCGAAATCTTTCGCAGAAAATAAATATTGAGAAATATGCACCTTTTCGTCTTCCTGAACAAATGAATGATCTTTTTCATGAGATTAAAGAAGTGTATTCGGTAATTAGCAAATAATCATTTTTTATTCATAATTTTGCGGAATTAATAAATTTTGAAAAGATGTTTGAGCATTTTTCTTTTAAAGAAGTTCTTACTTGTTCCATGGTTTTGTTTGCGGTAATAGATATCGTAGGTTCTATCCCTATTATTGTAAGTTTAAAACAAAAATTCGGAAAAATTGAATCTGAAAAAGCAGCTGCTGTAGCTGGTTTATTGATGATTGTTTTCCTTTTTGTAGGAAATAAAATTTTGAAATTTATTGGTGTTGATGTCAATTCCTTTGCTATTGCCGGAGCTTTTGTCATTTTTATTATCGCACTGGAAATGATTTTAGGCGTGCAAATTCAGCGACATTCCGAAGCTAAAGCGGCATCCATTGTTCCTATTGCTTTTCCGTTGATTGCAGGAGCCGGAACTTTAACCACCACACTTTCTTTAAAAGCAGAATATCACGATATCAACATTATTTTGGGAATTATTCTGAATACTGTTTTTGTTTACATCGTTTTAAGATCGGCGAATTGGCTGGAAAAATTTATTGGAGAAGGAACCTTGAAGGTAATTGAAAAAGTTTTCGGAATTATCCTTTTAGCGATATCTATTAAATTATTTACTGCTAACTTTGCACAACTTTTCTCCACCTACGTTAATTTTTAAAAAAAACCATCATGCATTTAGTATATAAAATATTTTTAGGCGTTTTTATCATCCTTGCGGGAATTAATATTTATGCTATAGATTACAGCAAAGGATTGATGCATGAAGACAATTCTAAATTTCTGTTTTCATGCGGAGCTGCCATTTTAGGAATTGTTGGCGTATTTATTCTGAATATGTGGAGCAAGTTGAGAACAGCTAAATAGCTATATTTTTCAAAATGGCTTGGGCTTTCAGTTCTGTTTCACGCCATTCTTTTTCGGGGTTGCTTTTAGCGGTAATTCCGCCTCCAACAAAAATATTTGCAGATTTTTGAAAGAATTCAGCACAACGTAAATTCACGAAAAACTGAATATTTTCTTCAGTTTCCACCTCAATATAACCGGTGTAAAATTTTCGGTCAAATTTTTCGAAATTTTCAATAGCGTTTTTGCAAAAATCTTTTGGAATTCCGCAAACAGCCGGAGTTGGATGAAGTTCGTTAATAAGATCAGCTAGATTTTCTTTTTGAATTTTTGCTTTAAAATCGGTTCTCAGATGTTTGATATTTCCCGAAATATGATCGTAAGTTTCTGAAACTTTAACTTCTGGAGCATAATTTTCAAGATTCTTTTTGATAAAATCAGTAACCGGTTTTTGCTCCAGAATTTCTTTTTCGCTCCAATGTTCTTCAAGAGGCAAAGTTCCGGCTAAACTCATTGTTTCAAAATCAGAGTTTTTTTTGTTGAATTTTCCTAATAATTCCGAAAAAGCCCCCATCCAACAAGTTCCATTTTCAATAAAAAAATAGCAAAAAGCATTTTCAAATTGTTTAGAAAGATTTAGAAAAGTTTGGGTAAGATGGAGGGTTACATTTCCAAAATCCTGAAAATTAATTTCTTTTTGGCGGGCAAAAACTAATTTTTGAAGGTCATTCTGTTTTATGAAATCAATAATTTCTGAAACGGTTTCATTATATTTTTTTTCCGATAAAGCCTCGTTTTTCGGTTTGTCTTTTTCTAAATTTTTTGTGGTAAAAACCGGAATTTCCGAACCTGAAATGGGAACTATATTTCCTTTGAAAATCTGTTTTTTATTTCCTGAAAAGGAATGAAAAGTAACCTTTTTTTCGGATGAATTTTCATCGGTGGTATAAAATTGGTCGTCGTAAGGAAATCGGAAATAAAGCATGAGATAAATTTAGAAAACGGGATTTAATATTCGTCCATTTTTAAAGAATACTGAATTCCAAATAGAATTTTTTGATTCATGATTCCGTCATTTACTTTAAAAATAATAGGACTGTTGAGCGCTTTGTTGCCAAATTTCAGTTTTTTGTAACGGCTATGGCTCATTTCAGCAGAAAAATTAAATCTTCCGGCTTTAAATCTCAAACCGTAAATAAATCCGAAATAGAGATTATTGGAACTGAAATTTTCAATTTTTCCAAAAATATCATTTTCCGGAATATAAAAATTCATTTTCATCACCGAAAAATTAGTAGAAAAACCGATAAAAGGGGAGAAACCACCAATGCTGTATCCCACAGAAATGGGAACCGAAATTTCGTCGTGTTTATTATTGAAATTTTCAAAAAGTGCAGGAATACCGTCTTTGTTGAAGTAAAATCCTGAAAGTTTATTGTTTGCGGAATATTTGTCGATATAGTAAGTTCGTGGCCAGTGCGAAATATTAACGCCCAATCTTATCGAAAGCATTTCCGGAAAATAATATTCCCGCTGAAACCAAACTCCGGCTCCTCCTCCAGCACTTCCTTTAGCGTTGGAACCGGTAAAAAGATCCAATTTTTTGGAACCTCCAAAAACTTCAACACCATAGCTGTAGCCATCTTCCACTATTCTTCGTTTCTTATTTTGGAGATAGTAGGGTTTTTGTTTTTTCGGAATTTCTTTTTTTTCAGGTTTTTTTTTGTCGATGTACACGGTGTCATATACAATTACTTCCTCGTACACAATAATGGTATCCGTTTCCTGAGCTTTACTGAAAAAATAACAAAATATGAAGAAGATAATATAGAAAAAGCGCATTCGTTTTTTTCAAGGTAGCTAATATACTATTTTGATTAGTTATCTTTCAATAAATACGGTATCTCTTTTTATAATTTTCTTTACAATAATCACTTGTTTTTTCTGATTTTCGGTGGCGGTGTCTTTTACGATTGCCTTTTTAGAAGCTATTTTTTCTTTTTTCTTTAAAGGGATAATTTTTTTAGATTCGATATTATCTTTTGATTCTAAAACAGGAAAAGCATTTTTAGTAACTAAAACGGGTTTTATTTCAGGATCAGAAACTACTGGATTTGGCGTTGTAGATTCTTTCGGAATTTTGTTGATTTTAGTATTGTTTTCAGCTGTTTTTATAGTTGGAGTTTCTTTAATTTCTGCAGGTTTTTTTTCTTCTGTGAAGGAATGGAAAAATTCAGGATTTTTTTGTTGAATTCCCACATAAACAAATCCCAGAAACAAAGCTAAAATTCCCAAAGATTTTGCTAACCAGTTACTTTTACTTTTTTCTAAAGTTTTGAAAACGGTATTGGCATTTTCAGGAGAAATTGAAAAAGGTTTTTGTGGGGTAACTGTGAAATTTTGAAATTTATTTCTGAAAGTATGTCCCCAAAGTAAGTTGGAAAAACCGATAAGAGAAAGGATTTTAAATCCAGTTCTTTTTAGTTCTGAAGATTTTTTTCCTTCTGTTTTTTGCGTTAAAAACTGTTGAATTGATTTTTTTGCGCGCAGAAGGTGAGATTTTGATGTATTCACGTTAATTCCTAAAGTTTCAGAAATTTGTGCGTGAGAATAATTTTCAAGATAATATAGATTAAAAACGGATTTGTGATGTGGCGCTAATTGATCGATGGACGACAGAAGCTCCTCCTGCGTAAAATCATAGCCTAAAACCGTATGATAATCTTCGTTCCAAGTGTTTGTCATTGTTGTCGGGATTTGTTGTAAAATTTCTGTATCCGAAACTGTAAAATGCCTTTGATGATTACTTCGCAAATACATTAAAGAATTGTTTACCACTATTTTTTTTAGCCATGGATAAACGGATTCTGAATTTTTCAGTTGTTCCTCTTTTTGTATTGCGGTTAAAAAACTGTCCTGCAAAATATCTTCAGCAATCGCTAAATCTTCAATATATCTGCGGCAAACTCCTAAAAGTTTGGGTGAAAATTCCAGATAAATTTGGTTCCAGTTGAAGCTGTTTTGCATTTTTATTATTTTTTTGAAACGGCGATAATGTCTTTAAAGTTCTGAATTTCATTACTTTGCATAAACATCGCTTGGTTTACAAATATTTTTTGTTGTGTACTTTCATTATCTACTACATAAATTCCAAAAGTATTGTCACCTTCTACATCCAATTTCTTTATCAACCCAAAATTTTTGGAAACATCCAGTTTTAAATTGGCTAATGAATTTTTATAATATTTCTGATCGTCTTTTAAATGTAAGTTGCCGTTTTTTGAAAAAATTTCAAAATTTGGACTTGGCAAACTGATGGTTTCGCTTCCGTCACTTTTGCAATAGAATGCGTTGAAGTTGCTAACATCATAACCTACATAGTAAATATTTCCTTCATGTTCAAAGAGATATTTTGCTTTTCTGTTAGGAGTTGGTATAAAATTCAAATTTTTATAAAATCCTAAAGCTTCACCGTTATCTACTGCCAAATAAACATCACTTTCTGTAACCAGCATTTTGATATCTGAAGAGCTGTATTTGCTTTTAAATAAGGTATGTTTTATATTGTTTTTCCAATAACAATATTCATATCGCAAATCGCTTGTAGCAGAGGAATTTTCTAAATAACCGGCGGAATAAATTTCTCCATTTTTAATTACAAAAGCTTTCAGGTAAAAATTCACATTGCCGGGAATATTCAAAAAACTGTTCAGGTTTTGTTTTTCTTCATTAATCCAATAACTGTATTCTCTTTTTCCACCGCTTTGAAATAATGAAAACAATCCTGTAGCATAAATATCTTTTCCGTCTATTCCGAAATAAGCAGAAGTAAAATCTCCACTATTTGGAAAAATGGTTCTATCACCGTTTTTCCAATAACAAATTCTTTCATTATCATCGCCAAAAACATATAAATCTATGGCAGAATTTAACCCAAAATTTTCATCGGTTTCTTCTCTGGAACAGGAATGAAAAAACAGCCATGTTACTGATAAAAGCAAAAAATAAAATTTTTTCATTCTGAAATAATTCCTTGTTGTTAGGATGCAAATTTTCTAAAAAGTTGCGGATAAATTTAATATTTTTTGTTTGAAGATTTCATAAAAAATGCAGCGAAGAAATTTTCGCTGCATTAAAAATTACCTTTTACACTATAATTACTTTTAAAGATAATTTGGTGGTTTTAAAGAAAACATTTAAAAACCCAATTTGGAAGCGAAGAAACGGGACTTCCAAAAATATTTATTTTGCATTTTTATTATAAGATGCAGCCTTTTGAAAAAGTTGCATCATTTAATAAAAAAGCTGTTTCAAATTTCTTCAAAACAGCTTTAGTTAATTTTATTTCTTAATTATTTTTTTTGTGAAGTTATTTTCTTTCGTGAAAATTTTCAATAAGTAAGTGCCGGTTTTCAAATGATCAAGATTAACTTCATTTCTGGTTACCGGAAGAGAAGAAATGATTCTTCCAGACTGATCATAAATTTCAACTTTAAGGACAACTTCTTTACCTCTAAAATGTAAAATATTGATTACAGGATTTGGAAAAACAGCTATTTCCTCGTCATTTTTTACTTCCTGTGTTGCCAACATGTTTGCAACTGTTGTGGTAAATGTATTGGTAATTATTGGCGCATTGTAATCAAAATAAATCGCTGCAGTGTTGCTGAAACTGTCTCCTAAAGCCAAAGTAGATTTGGTTTTGATCTTAAAAGTTATAAAACCGTCATTATTGGCATCGTCGAAAGGCAACTGAATATTTTCGAAAATAAATTCTGCAGTATTACCGTTGGTAATTCTGGTTACAAAAGAATGGCTGCCATTTAGTGTAGTTAATGAATTTATTTCAAATTTCGAAGTGTCAATTACATCTTTTACCACTATGTTTTCTGCATTTGCGGTTCCAGTATTTTCAAAACGGATCATATAATGCACGTAATCTCCAACTTTTGTTTCTGTAATTTGAGTTCCCTGTAAACAGGTTTTATCATTAGGATCGAAAGAGTTGACAACGGTTTGGTTAAGCGCAAAAGTATTATCAGAAGGAGTTTCATCGGTTTGTCCTGTAAATGTTGCTGTATATTGCAGTATTGAACCTCCGTTTAGTGGTGGTGTTGCAACTGGCGTATTTAATACAAATGTTACGGTTATTTCTTTTGTTTCGAAAGGGTGGAGGTTGCTGAAATTCCATAATAAATCTCCGGTAGTAACAGAATTTGGAGCTATACTGGAGCTGGCATAATTCATCACTGCGTCATCAAACATTAAATGTAGAGGAGCAGATTGCGTAGTGGTTCCTTTATTTTTTAATAATAGTTTATAATGAGCTGCAAAACCTGGACGAGCATTATTTAAAGGTAAAACAGTTACCTCAAGATCATTAAAATTTCCAGCAGGGGTCATACAGAAATTCTGCAGTAATGGACTTGCTTGTGTAGGAAAATCTGCAACAAAAGAAGAAGGTGTAATACTGAAATAAGCAGGATTTTCTAAAACGGGAGTTATAGTATGTGTTCCTGCAGAAACCGGAACATTGTAGTTTCCTGAAGCATTAGCGATAAAAAACCCTGAAGAACCTGTGCTTGTAATGCTGAATTTTTGTAATGGTTTATTGATGTCATTTGAATCGCATCCATTTGTATTTTCATCATAAGTAGTTTTTCCCTGTAATGTATAATAATTTCCACCGGGTGTAAAAGTACAGTATGAATTTACAGTACAGCTCTGATTGGCTGGAAGGCTGGCAGCAATTGTGGAAAGTTCTCCGTCGTCAGCACAAATATACTGTAGGTTTGGAACGTTTGCTAGAGAAATGTATTGCGTATTCTGTCCGCTTTTCATGTTAATGCTGTTAATGGGACAGTTATTTATTCCAAAATTATGTAAAGCTGAATTTTGGCTCAAATCCAAACTTGTGAAGTTCACGCTATTTCCATGAAACTGGTAAAGAGATGATAAGTTTGTCAAATTAATTGAAGTAAGTGGAAGATTATTTATTGAAATACTTCCTACTGCATCTGATCCGGAAAAATCAAGAGACTGTATTGGACTTCCACTTAAAGAAATCCAGTTCATTACTGGTTTATTATGCGTATCTAAAGTTTGCAAAACATTATTTTCCAAAACCAGTAGTGTTTCTAAAGCCGTACAATTTTGGATGTTAAGCTGGGTTAAAAGAGTATTGTTTTCTACAAAAATGTATTTCAGGGAATTTCCGGCTGCTGATAAGTTGACATTGGTAAGCTTCGAATTTTTCAAAACTAAGTGTTCTAAGTTGGTGATACCATTCAAATTGATCGAATTCAAATTGGTCTTGTCCAAAATCAGCTTTTTCAGATTTGGCGTAACACTAAGATTAAGTGATGTGAAATTGTTATTATAATTATCGCTTTCTATCGTTAACTCTTCAAGATTAGGAACTCCGGAAAGATCAGCAGCAGAAAGCCACAGCATACGGTGCATCGTCAGTTTTTTTAGTGAAGGACACTGCAGGAAATTAAGATTGGTAAAATAGTTAAAAGAAATATTCAGATTTTCCAAGCTGGTGCATCCCTGAATATTTAGATTTTCAAAATCGTTGTTATAGCCAATAAAAAGATCTTTGAGGTGTATCATATTCGAGACATCCAAATAATCGGCGTTATTATGCTGAATGGTGAAAATTTCGAGATTACTAAAGCTTTTGATGCCTGTAAAATCGGTAATATTGGTAAAGTTCAGTGAAAGCTGAGAAATGTTTTGGGCTTCACTTACCTGGATTTCACCATCACCGTTGTTGTCAATTACGGTCATATTACCTGCCAGATCAAAAGCAATAAAATTCCATTGGTTTGCCGAAACTAATTTTGCTTTAAAATTGGCATCCGGAATGTTTACAATTTGCGCAGATACAATGTTAGCCCATGCAAAAAACAAGATGAAGTAAATTCTTTTCATTGAAATAATTTTTGTTGATTTACTTAAAGAGATGAAAAGAATTTAAAAAAGTTGCATTTTTTATAAGAATATATAAAAAAGAAGATAAATTTTATCCTCTTTGAACTTATTCCGAGAAAAATAATCTTCTACGAAAGTTTACTTTGAGGAATAATATTATTCGTCATCGTGGTATGGTTGATTAAATTCCCTTTTTCGTCGCGAATTTCGATCTGAGAAACATGAACTGTATGACCTTTTCTGATGAAAGTAGCAGTACCGGTAACCATTCCTTCTCTTTTTGCCCTCAAATGGTTGGAATTGATATTGGTTCCTACAGGAGCAAATTTTTCCATATCTACATTAATTACAGAAAGGCTGGAACCTAAAGTTTCCGCTAAAACACAACTTGCACCACCATGAAGAATTCCGTAAGGTTGATGCACTTTTGGGGTAACTTCCATGGTTGCTTTCAGCATTCCATCTTCCACATCAATAAATTCAATTCCTAAGGTTTTTCCGAGGTTTTCGCCGGTCCAATTATTTAAGTGGTGTAAAATTTCTTTCTTCTTTTCTTCGTTCATTTTATTGAATATTTGGATTCCAATTTTCTGCAATTTTTGGAGTGATATCATATTTTTTGTAATAATCGCTTATTTTTTGAAGCAATTCTTCGTAAGTCATTTGGGATAATTCTTCATAGGTAATTGTATAACCTAAATAAACAATTTTTTTCTTAAAATCTCCTGCTGCAACTACAATGGGTACTTTTGCAGACATCGCCATGTGATAAAATCCTTTTCTCCATTTAGGAACCCAACTCCTGGTTCCTTCAGGAGTTATCACCAATGAAAAATCTTCTTTTTCAAATTCTTTCGCTACGAAATTTACCAAATCATTTTTTTGGCTTCTGTCAATTCCAATTCCGCCTAAACCTTTTACGATACTTCCATACCAAGATTTTGTATGCGCATCTTTAATGATGATTTTTAAAGGTTTTCCTAAAGACCAATAAGCGAAATTTCCCAAAAGATATTCCATATTATGGGTATGTGGAGCAACAACTAAAATGCATCGGTTAAGGTTATTAACATCGCCGTGAAGTACTACTTTCCAACCAAGAAGTTTGAGGGCGAGTTTTCCTATGAGTTTTTTCATAAATATAGTTTAAACAAAAAAGTATAACCAAACTTGGTTATACTTTGCAAATATATTGAATATTGTCTGCTAAAACAGGTTGGTAATGATTTCCATTACTTTCATCACGATTTCTAAAACTACTTGTACCATGGCTGTGTTTTTTATTTGTTAATTTGGTTGTACGAATTTACATCTTTTTTCTTTTCAAAATTCAACTTAATTGTTAAATTTTTGATAAATTTCATTGAAAGGAACGGACAGATTAAAAAACCAGAACAATTTCCAAAAATCTGCCCGTTTCCAAATCACTATTTATTAGTTTTTATGGAGATTTCTTTTTTCCCGTTTTTAATGTTGATATCCACATTATTTAGATCATTTAGATCTACATCTACAGAATCCATCATTCTTTCAGCTTCTTCTGAAGAATATTTTTTGTTATTGATAATTACAGAATCTTGATTTCCCGTTTTTACAATATCCCAAGTTTTTCCATTAATCCTAATTTGGCTTTTTTCTTCTCTGTTGCTTGAATTTTCTGAATCATTTTCGTTATCACTAAGGTTTATTCCCCATTCTTTTTGCTTAATTACTTTGGTGGATTTTGGAACAACCAATTCGTAATTCAAACGGTAATCTCTGAAACGGTCTCTGTAATCGTACATAATATAATTTGGAAGAAGAATGTTGTTTCCGTTAATTTCCAAAGGAACTTTTATGCTTAAAGGTTGGTTGTAACCATCAGCTTCTTTTTTCAGAATGATGTATGGTGTTTTAATATCTTGTCTTTTTACATCAACATTAATCCAATCTTCTTTATAAATGGTTTTTCCGTCAGAATAAACATCGTCCCAATACGATTTAAAATTTTGTGGAATGGCTACTTTTTTAACATCCAAAACAATAGAATCTGATTCTGTATTGATGGCAACATTCTCCGTTTCTTCATTATGTCCGCTGTATTGCGTTTTATATTTTAAAGCGCTAAATCCTGAAAATGCCGCTAAACCAATCCAAAGTAAAACCAAAGCTCCGAAAACATAGCCAGCATTATTAAAAGTCGTTTTTGGAGAAATTAATTTAATAGCCAAAAACAAGAAAATTAAAGCAGGAATGAAAATCGTTAGAAAAGCCAATGCTACAAGGAAAAATCCTAAATTATTTTCTTGAAGATAAAATCCTACATTTTCAAAAAAGCTAACATTACTTCCATCAAAAGCGCCAAACATGGCAAAAGAACCAATAAGTAACGAAAGTCCCATCAAAGCAAAGATTACTCCGAAAAAATAACGAATAATATTCCATAAACCATTTCCGGCTTTGTTGATATAAGGTCTGTTTTCATTGTAAATTTCACCAACACGTTGTGTAGATTCATTGGCAAATTGTACAATTTTGTTGGATTCCGCTTTTAGCGTATCAAAATTTACAGGTTGACCTTTCATTTTCAAAAAATCTGATGCAGTTTGTGCTTTTGGAAGAACCGCCCAAAGTATAATATAGAGTAGGGCAATTAACATCGCACTTCCTGCTGCAGGAATCATTACTAAAAATACAATTAGCCAAATAGCGCGCATTAAGGTAACGTCCATTCCTGTGTAATGAGCTAAACCTGCACAAACTCCGGCAACTTTTTGAATTGAAGTATCGCGGAAAAGTTGCTTTTGGCGTGAAGCGTTTCCAGAATTTTTATTTTCTTTTTTTGAAGTTTTTTCAGAAAAATAGGCTTCTTCCTGCTCCTCAATTTGTTCAGGTTTTCCAATTTGGTTAATCACGCGATCTACATCATCAGCGTTAATAACTTCACGTTTTCCTAAAACATCTTTGAAGAGTTCCACCATTCTAATTTCTATATCGTGCATTACTTCATCAGCTTCGGAAGCATCCAAAGAATTTCTTAGCGCAGCGAGATAATCGCTTAACTTGATGTAAGCATGTTCCTCGATAACGAAAGAGAAACCTGCGAGTCCAATTGATAATGTCTTGTTCATAGTTTTTGTTTTTTATAGTTTTTGTGTGATTTGGTTTACGGAATTGGTAAGTTCATTCCAAGTGTTTTGAAGTTCATTCAGGAAAATTCTGCCTTTTTCTGTAATCTGATAATATTTTCTTGGCGGTCCTCCTGTAGATTCTTCCCATCTGTAGGAAAGAAATTCACCGTTTTTCAATCTTGTAAGAAGGGGATAAAGTGTTCCTTCTACCACGTCCAGTTTTCCTTTTTTCAGTTCATCCATCAAATCCGAAACATACATTTCTTTGTGGCTGATGAGACTCAAAATACAGAATTCCAGAATTCCTTTGCGCATTTGCGCTTTTGTGTTTTCTGTGTTCATTTATATAGTTGTTATTAGTTGGTTAACCATTTTTATTCTCTCTAAAAAGTTAAACCTTTAACTTTATGATACAAAGATATGTAAATAAAATGGTATTATGCAATACAAAGTAGTGAAAATTTTAAAAAAAACATGTAACTATTTGATTTACTGTGATATAATTTTCATACAAAAAATTTAAATAGTTTTATAAAAGAAAAAATCCTGAGAAATAACTCAGGATTTATATAAAAAAATATTTTTTTGCATTTTTATCTTCCGAATAAATTACCGCCCATTCCAGGTATTTTTGGCATTCCCTTACTCATCATTTCCATCATTTGTTTTCCTTGCGGACCCTGCATCATTTTCATCATTTTTCCCATTTGCTCAAATTGTTTCATCAATTGGTTGACATCTTCAATTTTTCTTCCGGCACCTTTGGCAATTCTGTTTTTTCTTTGGGTGTTAATAATAGAAGGTCTTCTTCTTTCTTCCGGCGTCATGGAATGTATGATGGCTTCAATATGTTTGAAAGCATCATCATTAATATCAACATCTTTAATGGCTTTTCCAACTCCCGGTATCATTCCCATTAAATCTTTCATATTACCCATTTTTTTAATTTGGCTGATTTGCTGAAGGAAATCATCGAAACCAAATTCATTTTTTGCAATTTTTTTATGAAGTTTTTTAGCTTCTTCTTCATCAAATTGTTCCTGAGCTCTTTCTACCAAGGAAACAACATCTCCCATCCCTAAAATTCTGTCCGCCATTCTTTCCGGATAGAAAAGATCTAAAGCTTCCATTTTTTCTCCGGTAGAAATAAATTTTATAGGTTTTTCTACAACAGAACGAATGGTTAAAGCAGCTCCACCTCTGGTATCACCATCCAATTTGGTCAAAACAACGCCGTCAAAATTTAAAGCATCATTAAATGCTTTTGCAGTATTTACCGCATCTTGACCTGTCATAGAATCCACCACGAAAAGTGTTTCGTTCGGTTTAATAAAATAATGAACCGATTTTATCTCACTCATCATTTGTTCATCCACCGCTAAACGTCCTGCAGTATCCACAATAACGGTATCAAAACCATTGTGTTTTGCATAGTTTACGGCATTTTCTGCAATAGAAGAAGGATTTGTTGCGCCTTCTTCGGTATAAACAGGAACATCAACTTGTGATCCCAAAACTTTTAGCTGATCTATTGCAGCAGGTCTGTAAACGTCACAAGCTACTAATAAAGGTTTTTTGTTTCTTTTCTGTTTTAAAAAATGCGCTAATTTTCCGGAAAAAGTAGTTTTACCGGAACCTTGAAGGCCCGCAATTAAAATAACGGAAGGTTTTCCGGAAAGATCAATTCCTTCTTGCGTTCCACCCATTAAATCAACCAACTCGTCATGAACAATTTTTGTCATGAGCTGACCTGGCGTTAAAGAAGTAAGAACATTTTGTCCTAAAGCTTTATCCTGAACTCTTTTGGTAAGCTCTTTTGCTACTTTATAGTTAACATCGGCATCTACCAAAGCTCTACGAATCTCTTTTACGGTTTCTGCAACGTTAATTTCGGTGATTTTTCCGCGTCCGGAAATATTGTGAAGTGCTTTGTCTAATTTGTCCTGTAAACTATTGAACATTTTTTATTTTATTTAAAGGTTTGCAAAAATAGTGAATTTATCGCTTTTTCAAAAATTGAATTCTTTGTCATATGAATTTTGAATTATTGCTAAATTTGCAAAAATTTGAAAATGCTTGAAGAAACACCTTCAGAAAACGAATTCACGAAAGAAGATGAAAAAAAATTTCGAAACAGCGGTTTCCGAAAGTACGGTGTTTATTCTTCAGTGGTTTTTCAGATGATGGCCATTATTGCCCTCGGTTTTTGGGGAGGAAAGAAATTAAATGATTATTGGGGGTTAAACAATAACCTTCTTACTGTAGGTATTGGACTTCTTGGACTTTCTTTAGCGCTCTACAATACCGTAAAACAACTCGAAAGAATAAATAAAAAGGAAAAATTTTAAAAAGATGATGAATTTAAAACCGGCAACATTTTACACGGTACTTTTTTATGTTTCCGCCATGGTACACTTGGTAATTTGGTATTTTTTTGTTCAGAATTTCCAGGAAACTTTTATTAGATATTATCTTTTTCTTTCCCTTCTTTTCATTATGGTCTTAACCATTCTTTCTATTGCTAAAAGAATTTATCCGGATTATTTGGGTTTTGTTTTTATGGGTCTAACCATGTTTAAGCTGGCGATGTTTTTTATTATTCGAAATAAACTGAAAATAGATGAAGTACCGCATTACAAGCTTCATTTTATCCTACCATATTTATTAGCCTTAGTTTTAGAAACATTTTTTGCGGTGAGTCTTTTAAAAGATGTTTCAAAAGATGAAAAAAATCAGTAAACCATAATTTGCTTAATGGTTTTTTTATCCTATTTTTGCAAAACTTTAAAATAACAAAGATCAATGCTGAAAAGAGTTATCCTATTCGTTAGTTTTTTGTCCACATTTTCATTGTTTTTGGCTCAACATGAAGCATCTGCTGCAGTTCCGGCTCATCATACTGAAGTTATAGTTGCTCCTTTAACGCCTGCAGAAGTCGAAAAACAGGAAAATAAAGATTTTATTGATCACCATATTTTGGATGCACATAGCTTCGACATCATGGTGAAGAAAAATGATGATGGAACTGAAAAGCACATTGGCTTTCCTCTTCCGGTAATTTTCTACGATCAGGAAAACGGTCTGCATACAATGATGAGTTCAGCCTTTCATCATGGTACAGAAATGAAAGATCATCACGGTAAAAAATATAAAGTTATTGAAAGTAAAGGCTCAAAATACGCTCTTTACCACGAGAAAATTTATAAAACAAATGCGGATGGAACATTTTCTTTAGATGATCATGGACATCCAATAAATAAAAAAATGATCGATTTCTCGATCACGAAAAGTGTTTTGATGATTATCATTACTTCATTATTGATGATTATTCTTTTCACTTCAATGGCTAGAGGTTACAAAAAATCTGCAGTTCCAACTGGGGCGGCAAGACTTTTAGAGCCTTTGGTGATTTTCATCAGAGATGAGATCGCTAAACCAAACATCGGTGCGAAATACAAAAAATACGTTGGTTACCTTCTCACCATTTTCTTCTTTATCTTAATTTTGAACATTTTCGGTTTAATGCCATTCGGAATTAACGTAACAGGACAATTGGCGGTAACTGCTGCTTTGGCAATATTTACTTTCCTTATTACTCAGTTTACAGCGAATAAAAACTACTGGCAGCACATTTTCTGGATGCCGGGTCTTCCTTTCCTGATGAAACTGGTAATGATTCCAATCGAATTAATCGGGATGTTCATTAAGCCATTTGCGCTTTTAATACGTCTTTTTGCGAACATGACGGCAGGTCACATTGTCGTGATGTCATTAATCGCCATGATTTATGTATTCAAAAATATTATCGGAGGGGTAGCGTTTCCATTCTTAACCTTTGTATTGTATTTACTTGAAATTTTAGTGGCTTTCCTTCAAGCTTATATCTTCACCATGCTTTCTGCAGTTTATTTCGGAATGGCTAATGAAGAGCATCATCATGAAGAAGGTGTAGCACATCATTAATATTTATAACAAAAACAGAAACTTAATTTTTTTAAATCTTTTATATTATGGAAATTCCTAAGTTAATTGGTGCAGGTTTAGTAGTAATTGGAGCGGGTATCGGTATCGGTAAAATTGGTGCTGCTGCTTTGGAAGGTATGGCTCGTCAACCTGAGCAAGCTGGAAAGCTTCAAACAGCGATGCTTATTGCTGCTGCACTTGTGGAAGGTCTTGCATTTGCTGCTTTATTCGCAGTATAATTGTCGGATATCCGAAAAACTTATCATCTGCCGGAAACGGTTGGTTAAGGCAGATGATTTTTTAAAAAATTAAATATCAAAATTTAGAAAAAATATATTCAATTCTTATGGGATTACTTGAAAATTTTTCATCAGGGCTTTTTATTATTCAGTCGCTTATTTTCTTGGTTTTACTTTTCGTTTTAGCGAAATTTGCTTGGAAACCAATCCTTAATGCTATTAATGAAAGAGAAGTATCTATTCATGATGCTTTGAATCAAGCACAATTAGCAAGAGAAGAAGTTAAAAATCTTAAATCTGAAAACGAACATATTATTAGTGAAGCTAAAATTGAAAGAGATAACATATTAAAAGAAGCAAGAGAAATTAAAGATAGAATTGTTGCAGAAGCTAAAGATGCAGCAAAAGCTGAAGGCGATAAAATGATTGAACAGGCAAGACAATCTATTAATGCAGAAAAATCTGCAGCAATGGCAGATATCAAAAACCAAATCGGAGCTCTTTCTGTAACGATTGCTGAAAACTTGATGAAGCAGAAACTGGATAATGTTGATGCGCAAAACATGCTGGTTGAAAATATTTTGAATAAATCAAATTTGAACTAATATGCTAACCTCTAAAGTAGCAAAAAGATACGCACAAGGTTTGTTGGATTTCACTCAGGAATCCGGAAGTACGCCTACCGTTTTTTCAGAAATGAAAGATATTGTAAAGATTATGAAAGACTCAAAAGATTTGAACGCTTTCTTTGCAACTCCTTTTATTGACTCTAAAAAGAAAATGGAAGCCGCTGGTGAAATTTTTAAAAATTTTTCCCAAACTTCTAAAAACATTGTTAACCTTGTCATTAAACAAGGGAGAGAAACTCATTTAAAGCATATTGCTCAGGAATTTGTTAACAAAGTGGAAGACATGCAAGGAATCCAAAGAGTAACAATTACTTCTGCAGCTCCGCTTTCTCAACAAAATGTGGAAGAGATTATCAAATCAAGTAATTTGGTGGATATTAGCAGAGGATTTGATCTTACGACAAATATTGATCATGAAATGATTGGTGGGTATATTTTAAGAGTTGGGGATCAGCAAGTAGATGCTTCAATGAGAACTAAACTTAACAGACTTAAAAAAGATTTTCAATTAAACTAAGACAAAAAAAACCATAAAATGGCAGAAATAAATCCGGCAGAAGTATCAGCGATACTGAAGCAACAGCTAGCAAATTTCGATACACAATCCAACGTTGAAGAAGTAGGAACTGTACTCCAAATTGGAGACGGTATTGCTCGTGTTTACGGTTTGGAAAATGTTCAGTACGGGGAATTGGTAAAATTCCAAAGTGGTATTGAAGGAATCGTTTTGAACCTTGAAGAAGATAACGTAGGTGTTGCGCTTTTAGGTGAATCAAAAGAAGTAAAAGAAGGTGACACTGTAAACAGAACCAACAGAATTTCTTCCATTAAAGTTGGAGAAGGAATGTTGGGAAGAGTTGTAGATACCTTAGGAAATCCTATTGATGGAAAAGGTCCTATCACTGGAGATCTTTACGAAATGCCTTTGGAAAGAAAAGCACCGGGTGTAATTTTCAGACAACCCGTTAACGAACCATTACAAACAGGTATCGTTGCTATTGATTCTATGATTCCAGTAGGAAGAGGACAAAGAGAATTAATTATTGGAGACCGTCAAACAGGGAAAACTACTGTAGCTATTGATACAATTCTTAACCAAAAAGAATTTTACGACGCTGGACACCCTGTATTTTGTATTTATGTAGCGATTGGACAAAAAGCTTCAACAGTAGCTCAAATTGTTCAAACTTTAGAAGATAAAGGAGCTTCTCCTTATACCGTTGTTGTAGCAGCAAATGCTTCAGATCCGGTTCCAATGCAGGTTTATTCTGCAATGGCAGGAGCTTCCATCGGAGAATATTTCCGTGATACGGGACGTCCTGCATTAATTATTTATGATGATTTATCAAAACAAGCTGTAGCTTATCGCGAACTTTCACTTCTTTTAAGAAGACCTCCAGGTCGTGAAGCTTATCCAGGAGACGTTTTCTATCTTCATTCAAGATTATTGGAAAGAGCGGCTAAAGTTATTGCTGATGATACCATTGCTTCACAAATGAATGATTTGCCGGAATCTTTGAAACCATTGGTAAAAGGAGGAGGTTCTCTTACCGCACTTCCAATTATTGAAACTCAAGCAGGTGACGTTTCTGCGTATATTCCTACTAACGTAATTTCAATTACAGACGGACAGATTTTCTTGGAATCTGATTTGTTTAACTCAGGGGTTCGTCCTGCAATTAACGTAGGTATTTCTGTATCCCGAGTTGGTGGTAACGCACAGATTAAATCTATGAAAAAAGTTTCAGGAACTTTGAAGCTGGATCAAGCTCAGTATAAAGAGTTGGAAGCGTTTGCTAAATTCGGGTCAGATCTTGATGCTTCTACACTTTCTGTAATTACCAAAGGAGAGAAAAACGTAGAAATCTTGAAACAACCGGTAAATTCACCATTGCGTGTAGAAGATCAGGTGGCTATGGTTTATGCAGGTACAGAAAATCTTTTGAGAAATGTTCCTAAAGCTAAAGTAAAAGAATTCATGAAAGAATATACAGAATTCTTAAGAAATAAGCACCCGGAAACAATGGCTGCCATAAAAGCAGGTAAAATTGATAACGATATTACGGATGTTTTGAAAACAGCTGCTGCTGATCTTTCAGGGAAATACAACTAAAAAAATAAAAATTCAAGGTTTATCAAATAGTAAACCTTGAGTTTTAAACCTTAAAATTTGAACCCAATTCAATGGCAAACTTAAAGGAAATACGCGGAAGAATTACTTCAATTGGATCTACAATGCAGATTACCAGTGCTATGAAAATGGTGGCTGCGGCAAAGTTGAAAAAAGCACAAGATGCTATTGTAATGCTTCGTCCCTATTCTGAGAAATTAACAGAACTTATAGAAAATGTAAGTGCAGGAACAGAATTGGAAGAAATTTCTACCTATACTGCAGAAAGAGAAGTTAACAAAGTTCTTTATATTGTAGTAACTTCAAACAGAGGACTTGCAGGCGCTTTTAATTCATCTGTGGTAAAAGAACTCAACCATCAATTGCAAAAATCCATAAATGAAGTTGAAATTTTAACCGTTGGTAAAAAAGCTTACGATGCAGTTAGAAGATCCAGAACCGTTTATGATAATCAAAGCTCTATTTATGATCATTTAAGCTTTGATAAAATTGCTGGTTTTACAGAGCAGGTAATGAAGGATTATGCAGAAGGAAAGTTTGATAAGGTTTTTGTAGTTTATAACAAATTTATCAACGCTGCAACACAGGAAGTAAAAACAGAACAGGTTCTGCCAATTTCAATCCCTACAAAATCGGATGCTGTGAGTACCGATTATCTTTTTGAGCCTAGCGCAAAAGAAATTTTGGAAAACTTAATTCCAAAATCTATAAAAACACAGGTTTATAAAGCTATTTTAGATTCTATAGCTTCTGAACATGGTGCAAGAATGACGGCAATGCATAAAGCAACAGATAATGCCAAAGCTTTGAGAAGCGAATTGGTAATTACCTACAACAAAGCTCGACAAGCTGCAATTACAAACGAAATTTTAGAAATTGTTTCCGGTGCAGAAGCTTTGAAAAACAATTAAAAGAACTAAAAGTAGTATTTTTTAACGCCGAGAAATTCGGCGTTTTTTTATAGAAATTTTTAAAAAATTAATAATATAAATTTCTATATATTTGCACATTACATTATTAAAAATTAAATGGATCCCGACAGTCTCGTCAAACTTCTCATTGCACTTTTTTTAGTGCTTCTTAATGGTTTCTTTGTAGCCGCAGAATTTTCAATCGTAAAAGTCCGTTATTCCCAAATCCAGCTAAAAGCCGCAGAAGGAAATTCCATGGCTAAACAAGCAGAGCATATCATCAAAAATTTAGATGCTTATCTTTCTGCTACACAACTTGGGATTACTTTGGCTTCACTAGCTTTAGGTTGGGTTGGAGAAAGTGCATTACATCACGTTATTGAAGGAATTTTTCATTATTTTAATTGGAATGTCTCTCAAGCAACCGTTACCACAGTTTCATTAGTTCTCAGCTTTTTGATTATTACGATTATGCATATTGTTTTTGGTGAATTAGTACCAAAATCCATTGCCATCAGAAAAGCGGAAGCTACTACGATGTTTATTTCTGCACCGCTTCGTTTTTTCTATAATGTTTTCAAACCTTTCATTTGGTCGATGAATGCTCTTTCCAACGGATTTTTGAGAATGATTGGGATGCAGCCTGCATCAGATCACGAGATTCATTCAACCGAAGAATTGCAACTTTTGGTAAAGCAATCTGCTGATTCAGGAGAAATTGAAGAGGAGAATTACGAAATCATAAAAAATGCTTTCGATTTTACCGATCATACTGCAAAACAAGTAATGGTTCCTCGTCAAAATATCGTTTCTATTGATATTGAAGATACCAAAGAAGAAATCATCAATAAAATAATGGAAAGCGGATATTCGCGACTTCCGGTTTTTGAAAATTCAATTGATAATATTATTGGTATTTTTTACACGAAGGAAATTATGCGGGAATACATCAAAAATAAAGATTTTGATTTGCGCAGTTTCCTTCGAGAGGCATTTTTTGTTGTTGGAAGCAAGAAAATTTCAGATTTGTTGAATGTTTTCCAATTGAAAAAACAGCATTTAGCCATTGTTATCGATGAATTTGGAGGAACAGAAGGAATTATCACGCTGGAAGATATTTTGGAGGAGTTGGTTGGTGAAATTCAGGATGAAGAAGATGACGAGGATAAAATTGTAGAAGAAGTTGGCGAAAACACTTTTTGGGTTCAGGCGACACAGCCTTTAGAAGAAATTAACGAATATCTTCCGAAAAAGCTTTCTGAAGAAGGGGAATACAACTCTTTAGCTGGATTTATTTTGCATGAGTTAGAAGAAATTCCGGAAGAAAATCAGGAATTTAAAATCGATGATTATCAATTCAAAATTCTGAAAATGAATAATAAAAGCGTTGAATTGGTAGAATTGGTTTACGAAGAACCCAATATTGTTGATGATATTGTCGAAGAAATAGGAGAAATCTAATGAAAAAAAACTTTCAAAATATACAATTTTCAAAATATTATGACGATCCCAAAAGAGAACATGAGGAAGAAGTTGATGTTTTGGAATTGGAAGATGAAGTGTATAAATTGGTTCTGTGGAACGACGACGTAAACACATTCGATTTTGTTATTGAATGTTTGATCGAAATTTGCGAACACACATTGGAGCAAGCGGAACAATGCACGATTTTAGTTCATTACAAAGGAAAATGTACGGTGAAAACTGGGAGTTTAGAAAAACTAAAACCAATGCACGATAAATTAATTTCTCGGGGTTTAACTTCCGAAATTGTATAAAATAAAAAAGCTTCCAATGGGAAGCTTTTTTTGCGAATTATTTTTCTAGATTTTTAAAATTTCACCTTAAAAACTTTCTTTTCACCATTTCTTGTAACGGTAACTTCCTTTTCATCACCCGCATTTAGTTTTGAAAGACAATCCATGTAAGAATAAACTTCAGTTACTTTACAATCCCCAATTTGGATTAAAATGTCGCCAGCCAAAATTCCTGCGTTTGCAGCAGGTCGGTTTTCGGTAACTCCATCAATGTGTAAACCGTCTTTTGTATCCGCATAATTTGGCATAATTCCTAATGTTACTTTGTATTTTGGAACAGCTTTAGTTTGCGAAATTTTGGTTTTCGTGAATGGAACGTTTGATGAATTTCCGATTTCATTAGCAACTCCAAAAACGTAATTGGTGATCATTCTTGTTCCATCAAAATTTATTTTTTCGGTATCGTCACTTGGTTTGTGATAATCTTCGTGTGTTCCTGTAAAAAGGAATAAAACAGGAATATCTTTTAAATAAAAGCTGGTGTGATCTGATGGTCCAACACCGGATTCATCCAAAGCCAAATTGAAACCTGCTGGTTTGTGTTTTTTCACTAAATCTGGGAAAATTGGAGAAGTTCCAATACCACCAACATTCAAAACTTTGTCTTTATTTAAACGACCCACCATATCCAAATTAATCATGGAAATTACATTTGGATATTTTGTTTTTACATTTTCTGCAAATTTTTTGGAGCCGATTAAACCGTCTTCTTCACCGGAAAATAAGGCGAAAACATAATTTACATTTTCTTTGGTTTTATTTTTTGAAAAAATTCTTGCCAATTCCAAAACCGTAGAAACTCCGGAAGCATTATCATCAGCTCCATTATGTATTTGTCCGGCAGAATTGGCTAAAGTAGAATGGTGATGTTCATTTAAACCCAAATGATCGTAATGCGCACCAATAATAATGGTTTTATCAGCTTTGTTGTCCAAATAACCAATCACATTTCTTCCTTCCGTTTTAAAAGAACTGTTTTCGTCATGCGGATTCTGTTTTACAGAATATTCAAAAGGTTGAATTTCAGTTTTTAACCCATATTTTTTCAGATTTTTCTCGATAAAAACAGCGGCTTTTCTTTCACCTTCACTTCCGGTTAAACGTCCCTTCAATTCATCTGAAGCTAAATATTTTACATGGTTTTTTAAATTTTCAGTATTGACGATTTCATTGGAATTTCCTTCCACCCAATCTGCTATAAAAACATTGGTTTCATGAGGTTTTTCAGCTTTTCTATTGCTGGAAAAAACCAATTTTTTACCGTCTGGAGAAAACATTGGGAAAGCATTGAACTCACTTTCATACGTTAATTGTGTTACATTATTTCCGTCTAAATCCACCGAATAAATCTGAAAATCATAACCTCTGGTTGAATGATGATTCGATGAAAAAACAATTTTTTGATCTGATGGATGAAAATAGGGAGACCAATTGGCTTTTCCGAGCTTCGTAATTTGTTTTAAATCGGTTCCGTCAATATTCATCGTGTAGATTTCCATATTGGTTGGCGCTACCAGGTTTTCTTTTAACAACTGCTTATATTCTGTAATATCTTTTTCTGTTTTTGGTCGGGAAGATCGGAAAACCAATTTTTTGGAATCGTGGGAGAAAAATGCGCCACCATCATAGCCTAATCCTGAAGTTAACTGTTTTAAATTTTTTCCATCGATGTCCATTCTCCAAAGTTCCAAATCTCCACTTCTTGTCGAAGTAAAAACAATATATTTTCCATTCGGTGAAACCACAGCTTCTGCATCATAACCAGCTTCGTTGGTAAGTTTTTTTACAATATTTCCGGATAAATCAGCAATATAAATATCAAAGGAATCATAAATTGGCCAAAGATATTTTCCATCACTTCTTGGTGCTGGTTTTGGTGGACATTTCAAATCTGCTTCATGGGTTGATGCATACAAAATGTGTTTTCCATCCGGCATAAAAAAAGAACAGGTAGTTCTTCCGTTTCCTGTAGAGATCAATTTTAGATCTGAAGCATCTCCTTTCCAATTTTGTAAATCCATCAAATAAATTTGGTCGCAAGCTGCACCAATTTGAGGATTAGTAACTTGAAGTGTCAATTTATTATTGTCCGGAGAAAAATAGGCTTCTGCATTATCGCCACCAAAAGTGAGTTTTTTGATATTTTTTAGGTGAACTTCTTGTGCATCAATACTTAAAGAAAATAGAAAAAAGAATGCTGAAATTGTTTTCATTGAATTTTTATAAATCATTTTTTATCTTGATTTTTAGAGATTCAAAGATATTAATTATTACATGAATTCACTGTTAAAAGCCATTGTTGAAGCAAAATATTTCTATATTTGTAAAAACAAAAATCAATGCTTGTTATCGGAATTGCGGGTGGAACCGGAAGTGGAAAAACCACCGTTGTCAACAAAATTTTGCAAGGACTAAATGCTGAAGGTGTTAATGTTCTTTCCCAAGACAATTATTATCACGACAACCAGCATTTATCGCTTAACGAAAGAGAAGCGTTGAACTATGATCACCCGAAATCCATTGATTTTGAACTTTTATTAAAACATGTAAAAGCGTTGAAAAAGGGCGAAAATATTGAACAGCCTTTGTACAGTTTTGTTACACATTCCAGAACCGGAGATCATGTACAAGTGGAACCCAAAAATGTTCTTATTGTTGAAGGAATTTTGGTTTTAACCAATCAGGAATTGTTGAAAGAATATGATTTAAAAGTTTTTGTTCATGCCGATTCCGATGAAAGATTAATTCGAAGAATCAGAAGAGATACCCAAGAAAGAGGTAGAGATTTGAACGAAGTTTTACACCGTTATCAAACAACGCTAAAACCTATGCATTTGGAATTTATTGAACCTTCCAAAAATGAAGCAGATCTTATTGTTCCCAATATGCGCCACAACAGCGTTGCGATTGATTTTTTAACGACCGTTATCAATAATTCATTGAAAAAAGTTCATTAATGAAAGGTCAAGATTTAATTAAAGATATAAAACCGGTTTCACCCACGATGAAATGGGCGAAAAAATATATTTTTAACAAATATTTCATCACCATTTTTGCGTTTTTGGTTTGGATGGTTTTTTTCGACAGTACTTCATTTTTAGTTATTAATGAAATGAATGGCGAAATCAAAAAATACGAAAAACAGCTGGCTTATTATAAATCGGAATACGAAAAAAACGATCAGTTTTATAAAAAATTGATGAATAATAAAGAAGAAAAAGAAAAGTTTGCGCGCGAAAATTATTTCATGAAAAAACCGAATGAAGAGATTTTTATTTTGGTGGCAGACAGTTCCGCAATAAAACGAAATTCAGAAAAAAAATAATTCAACTTTCAATGCAGAAATGCTGCAATAAAAAATCCGAAAATGTTTGATAAAGTAAACCTGGAAGATTGGGAAAAACTCGTAAAAAAACAGTTGAAGACGGAGGATATTTACGAAATTCTGAAAAAAGAAAATTTGGAAGGAATTTCTGTAAAACCTTATTATGATTCTGTTTCTCGTCCTTTAAAAAATCTTCCAAAGTGGGAAGAAAGTACGCATTTGGTGTCGAAATATCACGATAAAACAGACGAAAATATTTTTGCTTTTCTTCTCAACCAAAATGTGGAGGGACTTACCGAAAAAACAATTTTTATTAACAATAAAGATCTTGCGGAACATCTTCGTCCTGAAGAAGAAAACACTTATTTTTCTTTAATTGATGTTTTTGAAGAAAATGCTGCCCATTTAGATGAGAATTTAGCCAAAGAACTTTTAGCCAAGGAATTTAGCAGAAATATCTGCATAGACATTTCTTTTCATCAAAATTCGGGAGCTGCCATCTATCAACAATTAGGAATTGCTTTGGCAAAAACCAAAGAACTGGTTGAGATTTTCGGTTCCGAAATTTTGAAAAAACTAATTTTTAAAGTAGCAATTGGAGGAAATTATTTTTTCGAAATTGCAAAAATTAGAGGTCTGAAATTGGTTTTTAACCAATATTCTAAAGAATTTGGAATGGATGAAATTCCCTACATTTTTGCGGAAACTTCATTGCGAAATAAAACTAAATCAGACGAAGAAAATAATTTAATTCGATCTACTTTAGAATTGGCTTCGGCGATGATTGGAGGTGCAGATGCAGTTTTTACCAATGATTTCAAATTGCAGAATGAAACGGAACTTTCAGAAGAAATTTCTTTCAAACAGCAAATTGTTTTGGCTTACGAAAGTATCATTAATGTTTTTGAAGACGGTGCCAATGGAAGTTACTACGTTGAAGATATCACTCAACAAATTGCAGAAAAATCTTGGAAACTTTTCATTGAAATAGAAGAATCCGGAGGTTATTTAGAGCTTTTGAAAAAAAGAATAATTCAGAAAAAAATCTATGAGCAAGCTGTAGAAGAACAAAAATGGGTGGAAGAAGGAAAAATAAAATTAATTGGTGCCAACCTTTATCCAAAATTAGAGAAAACTAAAACTGCCGAAGAAATGTATTCTGAAAAAGAAATTAAGGCAGTTCGTTGGGCGGAAATGTTTGAATAAAAGTGATTCCAAAAATTAGCAAAGAAATACAAAGTTTTATCAATGCAAATCTAGACGCAGATTTGCATTCTTTATTGTTGAAAAAATCTCCTTTTTCAGAAATTTCGATGAAGGAAATAGTCCAGCAGATCAAAGGAAGAAAAGTGGCAGAAAAAAAGTTTCCATTTCTTTTGAATGAAGGAATTATTTTTCCACCAAACCTTAATTTGGAGCAAGCCAGTTCAGAAGCTACGGGAAATTACAAAGCAAAATTGGTTTCGGGAAAAAAGATGCTGGATTTAACGACCGGGTTTGGTGTTGATGCTTATTTTATTTCTCAGAATTTTGATGATATTACTTTGGTTGAAAGAAATACCGAACTTTTAGAAATTGTTAAGAATAATTGGAAAGTTCTAAATAAAAAAGCCAATTTTATCAATCAAGAATTGGAGATTTTTTTGGATAGAAATGAACAAGATTTTGATCTAGTTTATCTTGATCCTGCAAGAAGAGATGAAAACAAAAACAAAGTTTTCTTGTTGGAAGATCTTTCTCCAAATCTATTGGAAATTCAAGAGGAAATTTTGAAAATTTCGCAAAAAATATTGATTAAACTTTCGCCATTAATTGATATTTCATACTTAATTTCTGAATTAAAAAATATTGCGGAAATCCATATTGTAGCCGTAAAAAATGATGTTAAAGAGCTTTTGGTTTTAATCAATTCAAAAGAAATCTCTGAAAGAATATTGGTGAGATGTGTGAATTTAGAAACGGATGAACAAGACTTTAGTTTTTATTTTGATGAAATGTCTGCTGCGAAATCAACATTTAATGATCAAGGAAAATATTTATTCATTCCTAATAATTCGATTTTAAAAGCAGGTGCTTTTCATCTTATTTCTCAAAGATTTGGACTTGAAAAAATTCATCAGAATTCGCATTTATATTTATCGAATGAGAAAAAAGAAAATTTTCCGGGGCGAATTTTGGAGATCGTTCCCATTGAAGCTAAAGATTTGAAAAAGGGCGGAAAGTATAATATTATTTCCAAAAATCATCCTTTAAAACCGGAAGAAATTAAGAAAAAATACAAATTGTTGGACGGTGGAAATCAGTATTTAATTTTTACGCAATCAGAAAAAGGGAAAATAATTTTAAAATCGGTCTGAAATTTTTGCGGAAACTGCTTAATTTCTTAATTTTGGGCAATTAAAAAATTCGGAATGAAAAAATACGCTTTTATTTTATTGGCTTCTGCAGTAGTTGTTGGTTGCAAAAAACCACCTGTTGGTTCTAACAAAGGAGTTTTAAAATTGGAACCTGGAGTTGAAAGATATGATACTCATGAAACCAGAACTGGTGGAGTTCATGATCAAGCTCATGGAGGACATGGTGAAGCTGCGGCTCATAAAACAGAAGTAAAAGTTGACGTTAATGGAACTGAATTACACGCTTATCAAGGAGGACTTGAAGAACAAATGGTTCATTTTCTAAAATCAGATGGTTATAATAAAGCAGCTGATGATTCTTCTTTAAAGGATGTTTGGTATAATTTCGATAATGTAAATTTCAAAATGGGTTCTGCTACAGAATTAGAAGCAGGTTCAGCGGATCAAATTTCAAATCTTGCCGCAATTTTGAAAGCTTATCCAACGACAAAAATTAAAATTGGAGGATATACTGATAAAACAGGAAATGAAGCGGCTAATGTTAAACTTTCATTAGATAGAGCTAATTTCATAAAATCTGAATTATCAAAATTAGGAGTTGGAGCCCAAATTTTAGGAGCGGAAGGTTATGGAAGCAAATTTGCAAAAGTTGATGCAAAAGCTTTAGACGAAGAAAGAGCTGCAGATAGAAAAATGGCCGTAAGATTTGCTAAGTAAAACATTACAAAATAAACTGTGAATGCCTTGCTGATGCGAGGCATTTTTTTTATTTTTGAATACTAATGAAGCTTCATTTCATTTAAGTTTCATTCTAATTATAAAATACAATTACAATGCAAGAAACCCTCAATTACATCAATGAAAATAAGCAAAGATATGTTGATGAACTTTTTGAACTTTTAAAAATTGCTTCTATTTCTGCAGATCCAGCCTATAAAGATGAGGTTTTAAAATGCGCTGAAGTTTGCGCGGAACATCTTAGAAATGCAGGTGCAGATGCTGTGGAAGTTTGCAAAACAGAAGGTTATCCTATTGTTTTTGGTGAGAAAATTCTTGATAAAAATTTACCAACTGTTTTGGTTTACGGACATTATGATGTTCAACCTCCAGATCCATTGGATTTATGGAAAAAACCACCTTTTGAACCCTATATTGAAAAAACAGAACTTCATCCGGAAGGAGCTATTTTCGCTAGAGGTTCCGCAGATGACAAAGGACAGTTTTTTATGCATGTAAAAGCATTCGAAGCGATGATGAAGACCAATTCGCTACCTTGTAATGTGAAATTTATTATTGAAGGAGAAGAAGAAGTGGGGTCCAAAAGTTTGGAAGGTTTTGTAAAAGAAAATACAGAAAAACTTTCTTGCGATTGTATTTTGATTTCCGATACAAGCTTATATTCAACAGAACAGCCTACAGTTACTACAGGTTTGCGTGGATTGAGTTATGTAGAGGTAGAAGTGGAAGGTCCAAACCGTGATTTGCATTCAGGTTTGTATGGAGGTGCGGTTCCTAATCCAATTCATGTGCTTTCAAGAATGATTGCAAATTTAATTGATGAAAACGGACATATCACCATTGATGGTTTTTATGATAACGTTTTAGTTGTTTCTGATGAAGAACGTGCTGATATGAATAAGTTAAAAGATGACCAAGAAGAATTTAAAAAATCTATTGGTTTAGAAGGGGTAGAAGGTGAGAAAGGATATACTACTTTAGAAAGAACGTCTATTCGTCCAACTTTAGATTGCAACGGAATTTGGGGTGGTTATACCGGAGAAGGCGCTAAAACAGTAATTCCTTCAAAAGCTTTCGCTAAAATTTCCATGCGTTTGGTTCCGTATCAAACTCCAGAAGAAATTACAGAAAAATTTCAAAAATATTTTGAAAAAATCGCTCCAAGTAATGTGAGAGTAAAAGTAAATCCTCATCATGGAGGGATGCCTTATGTTTTGCCAAGCGATACAAAAGAATTTTTAGCCGCTAAAAATGCTATGGAAAAAGCTTTCGGTAAAGATGTTCTTCCATTTAGAAGTGGAGGAAGTATTCCGATTACAGCCATGTTTGAAAAAATATTGAATGCAAAATCAGTTTTAATGGGATTTGGGTTAAGTTCTGATGCAATTCACTCTCCTAATGAGCACTACGGACTCTTTAATTTCTATAAAGGCATTGAAAGTATTCCGTTATTTTTTGAGGAATATTCAAAAAAATAATATTTCACATGGTTTTGAAATAAAAAATCACCTATTTTAATTTAATTTTTTATTGATTCAATAATTTATTTATTTAACATATTATTTGTTTGCAGAATTAGAAATTATTTTTAATTTTATCGGTAATTAATTTTTAAATTTTATAACATGAAAAAAGTTTTACTTGGTTTGTTATTTGGGGCTTCCCAATTAACATTGGCGCAAATGAGTTGTGCTACAGCCGCACCAGCAAATGCGACGAATGTTGCTCCTGCTATTACCGGTACATATGTTCTAAGTTGTGATCAGACTAATCCAGATACAGCAACTGCTCCAACGAATGGCATTTGGTACTCATACACACCCACATCTAACGGTATACTGACAATTAGTTCGGATCTTACGAGTAATGATGGTGTAACTTTTAGTGATGATACAAGGGTTTCCGTTTATTCAGGTACATGTGGTTCATTAAATTGTTTAGGAGGTAATGATGATATTTCAGGAACAAATTATTTATCAACTTTCACTGTCAATGTTGCGGCAGGAACAACTTATTATATTCAATGGGATGACAGATGGAGTGATCTAGGTTTTAATTGGACGCTTAATTTTACTGCGGTAACTTGTTCACCAATTACAGCTTCAACGGTTCAAACTACAACAACAGCAAACTCTTTTACAGGAACTTGGACTGCAGCAGTTGGTTCTCCAGCTTCTTACGACGTTGAATACGGACCTATTGGTTTTACTCAGGGTACAGGAACTATGGTGTCACCAAGTCCAACTTCTCCTTCAGTAACTGTTGGTGGTTTAGCTGCAGGTGGAGATTATAGCTATTACGTTAGAAGTAACTGTGGAACATCTCAAAGTACATGGGCAGGACCTTTTAATGTTGCACTTCTAAAACCGCTTCCTTATAGTACAAATTTTGATACTAATGCTGAACTAAATGGGCTGTCAACAAATGGTTGGAGTTTATCTGCAACAGCAGGGGCTGCACAATCTGGAACTCAATATTTGTTTGTAAATAATTCTACTACTGCAGCTACTAATGCACAAGTTTACACTCGACCTTTACAAATTGCAAACAATGAATTAGTGACTCTTACATTTTATACTCGTTTAGGAAATCCTGCAGGTACTCCTCATAACTTAAAAGTATATAGAAATTCAACGAACTCTTTAACAGGAGCTACACAAGTAGGATCTACAATAATTGTTAATTCAGGTACTTATACAATGCAAACAGTGACTTTTTCTGTGCCAACAACAGGTACTTATTACATTGGATTTAGTTCCGAAACGCCAATTGCAACTACAGCTACATCTTTAAGGTTTGATACAGTGTCTTTCACTTCAGTTCTTGGAACTAATGAAGTTTCAGATGAAGGAAATTCTTTGTCTATTTATCCAAACCCAACTTCAGATTTCTTAAATATTAAAACAGATAGTAAAATTAAATCAGTTACTGTATTTGATATGAGCGGAAGAAAAGTAAGAGCAGCTTTCGAAAATAATGTATTGAATGTAAAAGGTCTTCAAACTGGAACCTATATTATTAATGTTGAAACTACTGATGGTAAATTCTCAGAAAGATTCATCAAAAAATAATTTTTGAAATCTATAAACTTAACGCCTCAATTTTTGGGGCGTTTTTTTTGTTTTTAAATTGTGAATTTATATAGAAATCAGTAATTTTAATGCCTTGAATAATAAATGATTAAATATATTATGCATGCATAATATATTTTTTCTTTATCTTTACGAACAGTAAAAAACAAAATCTATATATGAAAATTTTAGTTTGTATCAGTAGTGTTCCGGATACTACTTCCAAAATTAATTTTACAGCAGATAAGTCTGCTTTCGACAAAAACGGAATTCAGTGGGTAATAAATCCATTGGATGAATTTGCTTTAACAAAAGCGGTAAAACTTCAAGAAAGTGGAGCAACAGTTACCGTGCTCAATGTTGGAGGCGCTGAAACGGAAGCCGTAATTAGAAAAGCTTTAGCTATTGGTGCAAATGATGCCATCAGAATTAATATGGAACCTAAAGATAGTTTTTCTACGGCTAAAGAAATTGCTGCAGTGGCACAAAATGGAAGTTACGATTTAATTCTTTGTGGAAAAGAATCAATTGATTACAACGGAGGTTCAGTTCCAGGAATGTTGGCTCAACTTTTAAATAAACCTTTTGTAAATGCTTGTGTGGGTCTTGATGTAAATGGAACAGAAGCAAATGCGGTAAGAGAAATTGATGGAGGTAAAGAAACGGTTTCAGTAAAACTTCCTGCGGTAATTGCAGGACAAAAAGGAATGGTGGACGAAAAAGATTTGATTATTCCAAATATGAGAGGAATTATGACGGCAAGAACAAAACCTTTGCAAGTTCAGGAACCAACTTCTGCAGCGGTAAAAGTGGATGCTGTTTCTTTTGACAGTGTTCCGCCAAGAGCTAGTGTAAAAATGGTTTCTCCGGATAATCTTGATGAATTGGTAAGAATGCTTCATGAAGAGGCGAAAGTAATTTAATTTTCAACTTTTAAAAATTTAAAAAATGTCAGTATTCGTATACGCAGAAAATATTAACGGAGTTTACAAAAAAGCAGCTTTTGAAGCAGTATCTTATGCAAAAGCTATCGCAGATCAGTTAGGTGAAACCGTAACCGCAATTTCAATAAATCCTACAGATTCTTCAGATTTGCTTTATAAATATGGAGCTAGTAATGTCATCAACGTAAAAGATGATGGTTTGAAAAACTTCAGTGCTAAAGCTTATGCACAAGCAGTTAATGAAATAGCCAACGGAAATATTATCGTTTTCCCTCATACTGTTGATGCTTCTTCAGTAGCGCCCATGTTAGCAATTTCAAAAGATTTTTCATTAATTACCAATGCTTTGGAAGCTCCCGAAAGTCTTTCACCGTTTAAAGTAAAGAGAAAAGCTTTTTCTGGAAAAGGTTTTATGCACGCTAAAGCGGAAGGAAATGGAGTTATTGTCACCGTTTCTCAAAATGCTTTTGGAGTTAAAGAAAATGCAGTTTCCGGTTCTGAAGAAATTAAAAACTTATCCGTTTCAAACGATGATACCAAAGTAATTTCTCACGAACAAAGTTCAGGGAAATTGGATCTTAAGGAAGCTGAAGTTGTAGTTTCTGCAGGTCGTGGAATGAAAGGTCCCGAAAATTGGGGAATGATTGAAAATTTAGCCAATGTTTTGGGTGCTGCAACCGCTTGTTCAAAACCAGTTTCAGATATTGGTTGGAGACCTCATACAGAACACGTTGGACAAACTGGAAAAGCAATTTCTCCAAATTTATATATTGCAGTGGGAATTTCAGGGGCAATTCAACATTTGGCTGGGGTCAATTCTTCTAAAACGATTGTAGTGATAAATAGTGATCCAGAAGCTCCTTTCTTTAAATCTGCAGATTATGGTGTTGTTGGTGATGCCTTCCAAATTATACCTGCTTTAACCGAAAAAATAAAAGCAATAAAAGGTTAATTTTCAAATTTTCCTTTGAATATAAATGAACCGGAAAGTAATTTCCGGTTTTTTAATGTGAAAATATTAGGTAATGTATGCTAAAATCCTTAGTTTTCAAATTCAAGAATGTTAAATTTGAATTATATTTGTTGAATGGATTATAAACAACTTGTCATACGTGGGATTTCCTACAGTCAAACGCAATCCGGAGCTTACGCATTGTTGTTGGAGCACGAAGAAACCAATGTAAAACTTCCGGTAGTTATTGGTAATTTCGAAGCGCAGTCAATTTCTTTAGGTCTGGAAAAAGATATTCATCCGCCAAGACCTTTAACGCACGATCTTTTTTCAAAATTTGTTACTTGTTGCAGTTTTACTTTAACATCGGTTATCATTTATCAAATTGTAGACGGAGTTTTTTTCTCAAATATTAATTTTAAAAATAATTCCAGCGGAGAAGAGTTGATTTTGGATGCCAGAACTTCCGATGCTGTGGCTATGGCAGTTCGTTTCGATGCACCAATTTTTACCACAGATCAAGTACTGAATGAAGCAGGAATTTTATTAGAAATTGAAGATAAATCAGCTGAAACGAATTTTAAAGAAGAGCCTGTTGATGAGAGTTTGAGTGCCATGTCCATGGAAGAATTACAAAAATTGTTGGATAATGCCGTGAAAGAAGAAGATTATGACACCGCCATGGAAATTCAAGAAGAAATAAAGCGCAGAAAAAAGAAAATAGATTAAAATTTCACAATAAATTATGAATTTAAAATTACGTTTAACTATACTTAGCTTTTTACAATTTTTTGTTTGGGGAGCTTGGTTAATAACTATTGGTGTTTATTGGTTCGGAACAAAACAATGGGGTGGTGCAGAATTTGGTGCTGTTTTTTCAACTTTGGGAATTTCTTCCATTATTATGCCTGCCTTAACAGGAATTATTGCGGATCGTTGGATGAATGCAGAAAAATTGTACGGAATTTTGCATATTCTCTACGGAATTACTTTGCTTTTTCTTCCTCAGGTTTCAGATCCTGATCAATTTTTTTGGGTGATGTTAATTGCAATGCTTTTTTACATGCCAACCATTTCACTTTGTAATTCCATTTCATACTATATTCTTAAAAATAATGATTACGATGTAGTGAAGGTTTTTCCTCCAATTCGTGTTTGGGGAACTGTAGGTTTTATTGTTGCCATGTGGATGACAAATCTTACAGGGAATAAAGAAACAGGAAATCAATTTTATATCGCTGCATTTTTTGCCATTTTATTAGGAATTTACTCTTTTACACTTCCAAAATGTCCACCGCAAAATTCAATTCCTAAAAACGCTACGGTTTTAGAAAAATTGGGATTAAATTCACTATCTCTTTTCGCTAATGGAAAAATGGCGATGTTCTTTTTCTTTTCCATGTTTTTGGGTGCTGCATTGCAATTAACGAACATGTATGGAGACGCTTTTCTTTCAGATTTTGGAAAAATGCCGGAATATGCTGAAAGTATCGTCGTTAAAAGATCAACATTAATTATGTCTATTTCTCAAATTTCCGAAACTTTATTCATCTTGGCAATTCCTTTCTTTTTAAGAAGATTTGGAATTAAAAAAGTAATGTTGATCTCCATGTTTGCTTGGGTTTTAAGATTTGGATTTTTCGCTTACGGAACGCCGGAAGGTTTTGGTTTAATATTAATTCTTTTGTCTTGTATTGTTTACGGTATGGCTTTCGATTTTTTCAATATTTCAGGATCTCTTTTTGTTGAAACGACAACAGATTACAAAATACGTTCTTCAGCACAAGGTTTATTTATGATGATGACCAATGGTTTTGGAGCCGTTTTGGGAAGTTTGGTTTCAGGTTGGATGATTCAGAATTATTTTACTGATGGCGCCGGCAATAAAATGTGGCACGAAATCTGGCTTATTTTTGCAGGTTATGCTTTGGCAATTGCCGTGCTTTTCGCACTTTTCTTCCGTCATAAACACAATCCGGAAGCTGTGGCAAATGTTTCTCATTAAAATGTAAAATTCAATTTTATGCTGATATAAAACACACTTTTTTAGGTGTGTTTTTTTTCGTAATTTGGCGAAGCAAAATTTTAAATAAAATAATTAAAATAGTATGAAAGAAGTATTCATTGTTTCCGCTGCTAGAACACCGATGGGAAGTTTTATGGGAAGCCTTTCCACAGTTCCTGCAACAAAATTGGGAGCTACCGCAGTAAAAGGAGCTTTGGAAAAAATAAATCTTGATCCAAAACAGGTTCAGGAAATTTATATGGGAAATGTTTTACAGGCTGGTGAAGGTCAAGCTCCGGCTCGTCAAGTTGCTTTGGGAGCTGGACTTTCAGCTGAAACACCATCAACAACCATTAATAAAGTTTGTGCTTCAGGAATGAAAGCAGTGATGATGGCTTCGCAAGCTATTAAAGCAGGTGATGTTGACGTAATTGTCGCTGGAGGTATGGAAAATATGTCAGCTGTTCCACATTATTTTTCTGCTAGAAATGCTACAAAATTAGGAGATGTGAAAATGCAGGACGGAATGGTTTTGGACGGATTAACGGACGTTTATAACAAAGTTCACATGGGAGTTTGTGCAGAAAAATGTGCAAAAGATTATGAATTTTCCCGTGAAGATCAAGATAATTTTGCCATTGAATCCTACAAAAGATCAGCAAAAGCTTGGAGCGAAGGAAAATATAAAGATGAGATTGTTTCGGTAGAAATTCCACAAAGAAAAGGAGATCCTATAATTTTTTCAGAAGATGAAGAATATAAAGCGGTAAATTTTGATAGGATTGGTACTTTACCAACCGTTTTCCAAAAAGAAAATGGAACCGTAACTGCAGCAAATGCTTCCACTTTAAATGATGGAGCTTCGGCTTTAGTTTTAATGTCCAAAGAAAAAATGGAAGAATTGGGATTGAAGCCTCTTGCAAAAATTATTTCTTATGCAGATGCAGCTCAGGAACCTGAAAACTTCACCACCGCTCCAGCAAAAGCACTTCCAATTGCCCTAAAAAAAGCAAATTTAGAAATTTCGGATATCGATTTTTTTGAATTTAATGAGGCTTTTTCTGTAGTTGGTTTGGCTAATAATAAAATTTTAGGATTAGATGCCTCAAAAGTGAATGTTAATGGAGGTGCCGTTTCTTTAGGACATCCACTAGGAAGTTCTGGTTCCAGAATTATAGTAACCTTAATCAATGTTTTAAAACAAAATAACGGAAAATACGGAGCAGCAGCCATTTGTAACGGTGGAGGTGGCGCTTCAGCGATTGTTATTGAAAATGTTTAATTATTAAAAAGCGGTGTTAGAGCTTTTAGCTCTAACAACGCTCTTATTTTTCAACCATTAAGAAAAAATTTTTCCGAATTTCTTAATGGTTTTTTTATTTTTGCTAATAATATTTTTATACTATGTCTCAATCTGAAGACCTGAATCCGAAAGGAATTAAGAATAATCCAAAAATTATGAAAGCCTGGGCTTTTTATGATTGGGCAAATTCTGTTTATTCACTAGTCATTACGTCCACTATTTTCCCTATTTATTATGCCATCATAACCACTGCTTCCGAAAAAAAAGAACTGGTAGCAGAAACAGGAAGGTGGATTGATGTTCCCATTCGTCATCAAATAAAAATTTTTGGAGAAAATTATCATCCTGATGCAGTTTACGGATATTCTTTAACCATTTCCTTTTTTATTGTGGTTTTGCTTTCTCCTTTTTTGTCATCTTTGGCAGATACTATTGGAAATAAGAAATCTTTTTTACAGTTTTTCTGTTATTTAGGAGCTACTTCTTGTATGGGATTAGCGATGTTCACGGGGATGAATAACGTTTTTCTGGGTTTGCTTTTTAGTATTACGGCTAGTGTTGGTTTTTGGGGAAGTTTGGTTTTTTATAATTCATTTCTTCCGGATATTGCCACGCAAGACAAACAGGATGCGCTTTCTGCAAAAGGGTATGTTTATGGCTATATCGGTTCTGTTGTTTTGGTGATTATTTGTCTTCTTTTAATCATGGTTGTAGCACAGGACGAAAAACAGAGATTGATTTTAACGCGAGTTAGTTTCCTTTTAACAGGAGCTTGGTGGTTTGGTTTTGCACAATATACTTTTAAACATCTTCCACAATTTGGAAATGTTAAAGACCAGCTTCCAAAAGATTTAGTGCTGCTGAATTACAAAAATATTTTCGCAAAACATGAAGAAAAAGGAGGTTTTGTAGAAGTTTTAAAAGATAACATCCACTTTTATTGGGATGTGATGAAGGAAAGTTTCAACGAACTTTTTAAAGTGGGAAAAAATCTCTTTGCCGATAAAAATTTAAAATTTTTCCTTTCCAGCTTTTTCTTTTACAGCGTTGGGATGCAAACTATTTTCCTGATGGCCACTCTTTTTGGGAAAAGCGAAATCAACCTGGATCAAACCAAATTAATTGCTACGCTTTTAGTGATACAAATTGAAGCTATTATTGGCGCCATTATTTTTTCAAGACTTTCACGGAAAATTGGAAACAAAAACGTCATTTCTATTGCTATTATTCTTTGGATTGTAGCTTGTCTTTCAGCCTATTTTCTGAATAAAGAAAATCCAAATGTAGAATACCAGTTTTACGGAGTTGCTGCCATTGTGGGTTTGGTAATGGGAGGTTTGCAAGCCATGTCCAGATCTACTTATTCCAAATTATTACCGGAAGAATCTAATGACAATACGACCTATTTCAGTTTTTATGATGTTTTGGAAAAATTGGCCATTATTTTAGGAACTTTTATCTTCGCAACTTTAATCGAGAAGTTTAACAATATGCGTTTTGCAGCACTTTCGATGACGGTTTTTTTTGCGGTTGGACTTATCCTCATCCGTTTTTTAAAATTAAAAGTTTGGAAGAAAAAAGAGAGTCTTTAGATTTAAAATCAGCAAAAATTTGGCTCAAATATTGCTAAAATCTAAAAACGAATCAAAATATATTTTTGTAAATTTGCGACGTTAAATCAGCGGATTAATTAAAACTATGACCAATCCTTTATTTTACGCAAAAATCCTTTTGTTTGGTGAATATGGAATCATTGAAGATTCTCAGGGTTTAACATTGCCATACAGTTTTTACAAAGGTGCTTTGAAATTTTCTGATCTTTCAGAAGATTTTGAAAAAAAATCAAACCAACATCTTCAAAAATATTCGGAATATCTTACCGGATTGGTTTTACCAAACGGTTTTGAAATTGATGTAAAGCGTTTCAAAAAAGATATTGAAGAAGGACTTTTCTTCGACAGCAACATTCCGCAAGGTTATGGTGTCGGAAGTTCCGGAGCTTTGGTTGCCGCCATTTTTGAAAAATATTCTCTAAAAAAATACAGTCCAGAATCCATATCCAAGTTGGAACTTAAAAATCTAAGAAAAATTTTCGGTCAGCTCGAAAGTTATTTTCACGGTAAAAGTTCGGGTATTGATCCTTTAATTTGCTATATGAACCTTCCCATTCTTATCGAAAACAAAGAAAATGTGGATAAAGTGGCTATAACAGGAGGAAATGAAGGAAAAGGCGCTATTTTCTTAATAGATAGCGGAATGGTGGGCGAAACCGGACCAATGGTACAGATTTTCTTTGAAAAGATGAAAACCGAAGGTTTCAGAAAAACCTTGAAAGAAGAATTTATTCGCTACAATAACGCATGTATTGACGCTTTTTTGAAAAAAGAAATGACGCCACTTTTCAAAAATTTGAAAAATCTTTCCGTTTGGGCGTACGAACATTTCAAACCGATGATTCCTGAAAGTATTTATAAAATTTGGAAAAAAGGAATTGATTCCAATGCTTATTATCTGAAACTTTGTGGAAGCGGAGGTGGAGGTTATATCCTTGGATTTACCAAAGATTACGATAAGGCTTCAAAAATGTTGGAAGGCTTCAACAAAGAGGTAATTTACAGATTCTAGTACTCAAAAAGTCGTGGATTTTGAAAATTATTTTTAAACGGCTTTTAAAATAATGAAAGAGCGCCATCCTTTTCTCTATAGGATTTCACAGATTATGGGTTTGCTTTTAGGAGCCAAATTTTTTGTGACGCTATTGCTTACTTTTGCACTTTACGTTTCTACGTTTTTTCTTTTTAATCAAGAAGAAAGTTTACGGAAGTTTGTTTTCGATTTCAAAATTCACGGGATTATTTTTTGTGCAGTTCTCAGTATTTTGGCGGGTGGAATTATCAACCAGTTTTACGACCGAGAAAAAGATCAGCTTACCAAACCTTTTCGCACCAAAATCCAAAGTTTTCTAAAACAGAAATACTTTTTGTACGCTTATTTGTCATTGTCAATTATTTCGTTGATTATGGCGTGGATAATTTCTCCAAGAGTTTTTGTTTTTTACTTGGTGTATCAGTTTATGATGTGGTTTTACAGTCATAAAATTTCAAAAATTTTGTTTTTAAACAATATTACTTTTGTCGCTTTATCGCTTTACCCATTCTTTGGTATGCTTATTTATTACCAAACATTTTCGGTAAAAATATTGCTGATGGCGATTTTTCTTTTTCTCATCCTTTTAGTAATCGATGTTTTGAAAGATACATTAACCAAAAATGCAGATAAAATTTTTAATTATCAAACGATTCCGGTTGTTTTTGAAAAAAAAATCTCAGATCATATTATTTCAGTTTTATTAATTTTAATGGTGATTATTTCTGGACTAATTATTAATAACAAGGGTTGGAACGAAGTAATGTCCTATTATTTTGCAGCTGGAATTTTGGTTTTCCTGTTTGTAATTTTCTATTTTCGGTCAGCCCGGAAAAATGCTAAATTTATCAGCATAAACATTCTTCGTTTTTGGGTTTTTGTAGGGATTTTAGCCATGCTTTTGGAAGGAATTCTTACAAAAATTTAGAATTCTCTTTTTTTAAACCGAAGTATTTTTAAATTTGTAGAATTCTAAAAAATCTACTTTTATCATGTCAATTTTCAACGATACAAAGGTTGCTTTTCAGGACAAAACAACTGCGCAGCTTAAAAAAGCATTTTGGATGTTTAAAACGATTGAGCAACCACAATTAACTTCTTTCGGAATTAAAATTTTAAATTTTACCATCGAAAACAATTTTCCTTTTGTGAAGGGAATTATCCGTAGAACGCTTTTCGAACAATTTGTTGGTGGTGAAACCCGTGAAAAAAGTGTGGAAGTTGTAAAAATGCTCTTCAAACATCATATCGGAAGCATTTTCGATTATTCGAAAGAAGGCATTGAAAAAGAAGCAGATTTCGATGAAACCTATGAAGAAATTATTCAAAATGTAAAATTTTCCGAAGGAAATCCTGCGATTCCATTTGTAGTTTTCAAACCAACAGGATTTGGGAGAATTGATTTGTATGATAAAGTTGGAAATTCACCGGAATTTTTATCAGATGCAGAAAAAGACGAATGGAAAAGAGTAGTACAGCGTTTTGAAGGGGTTTTTAAAGAAGCTTTTGAAAGAAATGTAGAAGTAATGGTAGATGCAGAAGAAACTTGGATGCAAGATGCAACAGATCATTTGGTGAACGAAATGATGGCGAAATACAACCAGCAAAAACCGATTGTTTGGAATACCATTCAAATGTATCGAACTGGAAGATTGGAATATTTAGCAGAAGATTTGGAAAGAGCAAAAAATGGAAACTATTTTCTGGGCTACAAATTTGTGCGCGGAGCTTACATGGAAAAAGAAAGAGCAAGAGCTGAAGAAAAAGGTTATAAAGATCCAATACAGCCAACAAAGGAAGCTGCCGATAAAAATTATAATGCAGGAATTGATTTTGTAATGGCGAATTTAGATAAAGTTTCTGCATTTTTCGGAACCCATAACGAAACGTCTACAGAAATTGTAATGAAGAAAATGAAGGAGAAAAATTTACCCAACGATTTTGAAAAAATTCATTTTGGTCAGTTGTACGGAATGAGCGACAATATCACGTATTATCTCGGTGAAAATAAATACAACGCTGCAAAATATCTTCCTTACGGAACTATTGAAGAAGTAACGCCTTATTTAACAAGAAGAGCTATGGAAAACACTTCTGTAAAAGGACAAACCGGAAGAGAATTGGGGTTAATTGAAAAAGAATTGAAGCGTAGGAGAATTAAATAAGAAAACTTCCGAAATTTTTCGGAAGTTTTGTCTAATTATTTATAATATTGTAAAATCCATTTATCATTAAAACCATCGTTGTTATAATCATGAGTTGTATCATACTGAATATGTAAGTTATTTGCGTCTAACTTAACAACATCTGAAACATCAGTTCCTAAATTTGGAATTGTTACACTAAGTTTTTTTGTGTCTTTATTATATGAGTATGTGCCGATATTGGTAGAATTAATACAATTACCTCCTACAAACTGATAAAGATTTTCAGTATATTGTCCACTCTCTGAATAAATGTCATTTGTCTGTTTGTCACATGCCGGTGGATTTTCAGTAAATAATACAGTCGAATTGTCTTTACCAGAAATTACTATTTCATTTGAATATTTCCATGTTCCGACAATTGATGGATTGGTTGGTGTAGAAATTTCATTTGAATCATCACTTCCGCATGAGTTTAATGAATAAATTGCTAAAATTGTGAATAAGATTTTTTTCATTATCTAAAAAATTTAAATATATATTTCTGACAAATAAAATAAAAAAAAATGAAAAATAAATAATTATTTTTGTCATTTAATGAATTTCGCCCAAATTATTTTACCGCTCAATCTCAAGGGAACTTTTACCTATCAAGTTCCGGAAGAATTGGTTGAAAAAATCGAAATCGGAATGCGCGTTTTAGTGCCTTTTCGCGGAAAAAAAATCTATACAGGAATTGTAGCTGATATTCACAATGAAAATTTAGAAACCGTAAAACCTCGAGAAGTCATCAGTATTTTGGACGATTTTCCAATTTTGCCAAAAAAACAAATCGATTTTTGGAATTGGCTTTCTGAATATTATCTCTGCAATTTGGGAGAAATTTACCGGTTTTCATTTCCGGGATCTTTGAAATTGGAAAGTGAAACTTATCTGAAATTAAAACCCAATACAATAATCGATTTTCAAAATTTGGACGTTAATGAGATGTATTTAATCCAGGCTTTGGAAGTTCAACAATTAATCAATTTAACCGAAATTGAAGCTTTTATACCTAAAAAAGAAATTGTAAAAACCATCAATTCGCTAATCGATTTGCAATACATTGAAGTGGATGAAAAAATTTCTGAAAAATATAAAGCCAAAGAAATTGCATATTTGAAAATAAATAATTTAGAAGAAATTTCGTCGAAAATTCCTGAAATATTGGTTCAATTAAAAAGGTCACCAAAACAACAGGAACTTTTTTTGCAAATTTTAGAAAAACAAACGGAAAATCCTGAAAATCCGATTCGTAAATCAACCGTTTTTGAGGAAGGCAAATTTGCGCACAATCAGTTAAAATCGCTTGTCGAAAAAGGTTTTGTGGAAGAATATTTTCTCCTAAAAGATCGTATTGAATCTTATGATGGAGAAACAGAAATCCTTGAAAAACTCTCTGAATCTCAAAAAATAGAGAAATCAGAAATCGACCAAGCGTTTTCTGAAAACAAAAATGTCCTGCTTCATGGCGTAACCTCTTCCGGAAAAACCCATGTTTATCTAGAAAAAATTGAAGAAACGATTAATGAAGGGAAAAATGTACTTTTTTTGCTTCCGGAAATTTCTTTAACCAAACAAATCACCCAAAGATTAGAGAAAAAATATGGAAAACAACTTGGCTTTTATCATCAAAAACTCACCGATTTTGAGCGGGTAGAACTTTGGCGGAGAATTAAAAACAATGAAATAAAAATACTCATCGGAACCCGGATTTCTTTGTTTTTGCCTTTTCAAAATTTAGGATTAATTATTGTGGATGAAGAGCACGACAGCGCTTATCGACCAAGGGAAGTTTCGCCTTATTTTAATGCAAAAGATGCCGCTTTAGTTTTGGGCAATTTTTATAACGCAAAAGTTATTTTGGGTTCTGCAACACCGTCAGTTGAAAGTTATTGGCTGGCAAAAAATGAAAAAATAAAATATGTTGCTTTAAAGGAACGTTTTGGAGAAGTAAAACTGCCGGAATTTGAATTAATTAATTTTAAGGAAGCACAGGATTCAAAAAATGTTAAAGGAAATTTTTCCAATAAAGCCATTGAAGAAATTCAAAAAAATCTGGGAAATCATAAACAAATTATGGTGCTTCACAACAGAAGAGGTTACGCAAATGTGGTGGAATGCGAAAGTTGCGGTTATGTCGCGTATTGCTCAAATTGTGATGTGGTCATGACTTATCATAAATTTTCCAATGAATTAAAATGCCATTATTGTGGACACAAAGCTTCAAAACCTAAAAATTGCCCGAAATGTTTTTCTGAAAATTTGAATTCTCGGGGAGTTGGTGTTGAGCAAATTCATGAAGAGTTAGAAAAAATATTTCCTGATGCAGAAATTGACAGAATGGATGTGGACAGCATGAGGAGGAAATTTGCCTACGAAAAATTGTACGAAAAAATTGAAGAAGGAGAAACGGATATTATCGTTGGGACACAAATGATTTCCAAAGGCTTGGATTTTGAAAATATAGAATTGGTAACTATTCCCAGAGCAGATCAAATGTTATATGTGCAAGATTTTCGTGCCGAAGAAAGAGCTTATCAGTTAATTACACAAGTTTCCGGAAGAGCGGGAAGAGTTTCCGGAAATGGAAAAGTACAAATACAGACTTATAATCCTTCAAACTTAGTTTTTCAGCTTATTCGTGAGGACAATTCTGAAAAAATTTATCAATATTTTCTGGATGAACGCAAGAAATTTCATTATCCACCATTCACCAAAACCATTTTAATAGAGCTGAAACACCGAAAAGAAGATAAAGTAAATCGGGCTTCCCAATTTTTAGGCTCAGTTTTGCATAAATATCTTCCTGCGGAATGTATTTTGGGACCCGAAAAATCACCTATTGGAAAAATTAATTTACTGTATCAATATCAAATTCTATTGAAACTTCCGCGTGGAAAAAATTATAAAATTTATCGTGATTTTGTAATGAAAAGTTTGGAAGAATTTGATGAGGTTTCTGGGTATAAAAGCATTAAAAAGTTAATATTTGTTGATTTTTAACAAATTTTAACAATATTTTTACTATTTTAGATACTCTAAAAGTTTGATTTTCAACAATAATTTCTACTTTTGGAGCGTTTGTAATGAAGTGTTGATAAAAATTTAACCTTATTTTCAAACGCTAAATAAAAAAAATAGAAAAGAATTACTTATGGTAAATACCTTCAGAAATTATTTTGCCGGTGCAGGAATTTTAATGTCTTCCTTACTGTTTTCGCAACAGGCATCGTTTGCAAAGCAATATCCGTCGATGTACGAAAACCAGGTTGCCAACAATCTGCCATCAGTTTCCTCCGCAAGTACGGAAAAAGTTGTTCTTAGCGCTAAAGAACTTGTGGATATCAACATCAATTCAATGATGGATGATCCAGTTTTAAAAAATGCAAAATGGGGATTTGTAATTTATGACCCCAAAACCAAAAAAATAGTTTCCTCGCATAACGAAAACAGTTCTTTAATTCCGGCTTCAACCACAAAACTTCTTACCACAGAAACCGCTATGAATCTTTTAGGAGAGAAATTCCGATGGAACACTCAATTGGAATATTCCGGAGAAATTGATGAAAACGGAGTTCTTAACGGAAATTTATATATCGTAGGAAGTGGTGATCCAAGTTTGGGAACAGGAAAAGCAGGTGCTTCTTCGTACAGATCCATTACTGAAGATTACATCTATGCTATTGCTGATAAAGGAATAAAAAAAGTTAACGGAAATATTGTTATTCAAACTGCAGTTTTCAAAGAAAATAAAATGGCGGTTTTGCCAGAAAATATTGTTTGGTTGGAGACCAATAATTATTATCTTCCAGTAGGTTCCACAAAAAATATTAATCCGGCAAACGAAAGATTAATTGTAAAAAAAGCAACACCAATGGAAAAATCTAAGAAATTTTTCTATGTTTCGCCTTATGCTCATCAAACGGTATATGCCGAAAAATTTGAAGGTTTGCCTTTAACAACTAAAATTGCAGATGCACCTTACACTTTAGCCAACACATTGAGAACTACTTTAATAAAAAAAGGAATTTCAGTTTCCGGAAAAGTGGAAAGTAAAATGACGGATTTGGAGCCTGAACAAAGATTTTTTATTACCGTTTACAGATCACCAACTTTAGGAGATATTGTTCATGATACTAACCAAAGAAGTGATAATGCTTTAGCAGAAGCGACTTTAAGAATGCTTGGTTTTCAGAAAAAAGGAGATCAAACGTTGAATACAGGAAGAGAAGTTGTTTTAGAACATTTAAGAGATGTGAATTTTGATCTTGCAGGTTTGAATTATGCTGATGGAAGCGGACTTTCAAGAAATAATACCGTAACACCTATTGCACAGGTAAAATATTTATCTTCTTTATTAGGGGAAAAATATTACAAAAGTTATTTCGAATCTTTACCTATTGGTGGACAAAGCGGAACCTTGAAAAAAATGTTTTTAGGAAACGGTTATGGACAAGTTTTTGCCAAAACAGGAACTTTAAATGGCGTAAAAACTTTGGCAGGTTATCTTAAAACACATTCCGGAAAAACATTGGTTTTTTCTCTATTGATAAATAATTATTCAGGTTCTGTAGATATGGTAAAACAACGTATGGAACGTTTGTTGGAGCCAGCCTTAAACCTGTAGAATAAAAATTTTATAAAATTAAAACCTTTCATTGCTGGAAGGTTTTTTTATATCTTTATAGCTTAATGATTTCGAAATTATGAAAAAAATATATTTACTTTTTTTAATGGGCTTTTTTCAATTCTTTTTCTCGCAGGAAGACATTGATAAGCAGGGTTTGATTCTTAAAGAACAAAATTCCTATTTGCAAAAAATGCCTGCAGGAAATGTCAATAACAATACTTTGAACTATGATTTGAGGTATCAAAGAATGGATTTGTCATTAGATCCTGCCATTTATGCGGTTCAAGGAAGTGTAACTTCGCATTTCATTCCGAATCAAGATATCTCCAGTATTTATTTTGATCTTACGACACAATTAACGGTTTCTCAGGTAACTTTTCATGGTAATAATCTAACATTTCAACAACTTCCCACCAAAGAATTGAAAATTGATTTTGCTTCCGCTTTGCCGGCAAATACTTTGGATTCATTAACCATTCATTATTCAGGAGCTCCGGATCCGCAATATTCAGCATTTTCTACTTCTGCACAAAGTTCAGTTCCCGTCATGTACACCCTTTCTGAACCTTACGGAGCGCAAGATTGGTTTCCCACAAAGCAAAGTTTAAACGATAAAATTGAAAAGTTTGAATTTAAAATCAATACGCCAAGTCAATATAGTGTTGCTGCCAATGGAACTTTAATGTCTGAAACCAATTTGGTAAATTCAAGAAAACTTACTTATTACAAAAGTTTATATCCCATCACAGCTTATTTGGTGGCACTTTCAATCACCAATTTTACAAAATTGAATGACGTCATCGGAAATCCGCCTTTTCCTTTTGTAAATTATCTTTATCCATCAACCATTTCAAACACGGCTGTTATGGATAATATTGAATGGACAAAACAAGCCATGATACTTTTTGAAAATTATTTTGGAACTTATCCTTTCCGTAACGAAAAATATGGACACATGCAGTTTAGTTTTAACGGGGTTTGTATGGAACATCAAACGATGTCTTCGATGAGCAGTTTTGGAAAAGGAGTTATTGCTCATGAACTGGCCCATCAATGGTTTGGTGACAAAGTAACTTGCGGCGCTTGGAATGACATCTGGTTAAATGAAGGTTTTGCAACATTTGGTGAACATTTGGTGAATGAAAAGCTTTTGATGACTAACAGCGAATTTTTAAATTATTTGGCCGGACAAAAAAATTATATCACTTCAGCTGCTGGTGGAAGTACTTATGTTGCAGATGCTAATTTAGGAAGTGTCGGAACTATTTTTAGCGGAAGATTAACCTATGCAAAAGGAGGTTTTATTGTTCGTATGCTGAAATGGATTTTAACGGATTCTGTTTTTTATCAAGCTTTGAAAGATTATCACCAAAGACCAAATTTGGCTTACAATTATGCAAGAACTGCTGATTTAGCAAATTCTTTGCAACTTTCTACCGGACGAAATTTCACAGAATTTTTTAATGATTGGGTTTATGGACAGGGTTATCCAACATATGATGTTCGTTGGAAGCAATCTGCTTTAGATCAAAGTATTACATTTAAAATCAACCAAACACAAAGTCATGCTTCTGTAAGTTTTTACGAAATGCCGCTTCCGATAAAAGTTAACGGAACCAATGGTGAAGTTGCCTATTTGAAACCCGAAAATACTGCAAATGGACAATTTTTCACTTTCCCACTTTCTTTTACAGTTGCTTCAGTAGAATTCAATTATGAGCATCAAATTTTGGAAAGAAACTCCACCGTTACGATGGATAATGCTTTAAATACTTCTGAATTTGAATTAGAACAAATGGCTTTGTTCCCAAATCCGGCAAAAAATCAACTTTTCGTGAATGGATTTAACAAAAAAGAAAGTTTTAAAATTTTTGCTGTAGACGGAAAATTGGTGAAAAGCGGAATCTATGAACCTTCGAAGTCCATCAATATTTCTGAATTGGTTCCCGGAAATTATATCATACAAATCAAAGAAAGAAATTTGAAATTCATCAAAAATTAAAAAATTTTAAAAAATAATCAGCCCTCAATTTTGAGGGCTTTTTTGTAAATTAGCCCATCAAAAAAATCAAAAAAATATGATTTCACCAAAATATCTTGAAACCTTACAAAACGAACTTCAAAACATCGAAAACGACGGACTTTTCAAAAGAGAACGTATCATTACTTCGCAACAGTCTGCGGAAATTGTTGCTAACGGAAAAACCCTTCTGAACTTTTGTGCCAACAATTATTTGGGACTTTCCAACAATCCTGAAGTTATGAAAGCTTCGCAAGATATGATTGAAAGTCACGGTTACGGAATGTCTTCTGTTCGTTTTATCTGTGGAACTCAGGATATTCATAAAGAATTGGAAGAAAAAATTTCAAAATTTTTAGGATTGGAAGACACTATTCTTTACGCTGCTTGTTTTGATGCCAATGGTGGTGTTTTCGAGCCTCTTTTTACCGATCAAGATGCGATAATTTCGGATGAACTAAATCATGCTTCGATTATTGATGGTGTAAGACTTTGTAAAGCAGCAAGATATCGTTATAAAAATAATAATATGGAGGATTTGGAAGCTCAGCTTATTGAAGCTTCAAAACAAAATCACCGTTTTAAAATTATTGTTACGGACGGAGTTTTCTCGATGGACGGAATTGTTGCCGATTTAAAAGGAGTTTGTGATTTGGCTGATAAATATGATGCTTTGGTAATGGTTGACGATTCTCATGCTACAGGATTTATCGGAAAAACCGGACGTGGAACCCATGAAGCTAATGATGTAATGGGAAGAGTAGATATTATCACTTCAACGCTTGGTAAAGCTTTAGGTGGCGCTTTAGGAGGTTTTACTTCGGGAAAAAAAGAAATTATCGACATGCTTCGTCAGCGTTCAAGACCGTATTTATTTTCTAATTCTTTAGCTCCGGGAATTGTTGGTGCTGCGATAAAAGTTTTGGATATGATTTCTGAAGATACTTCCAGAAGAGACACGGTAATGGAAAATGCAGAATATTTCAGAACACAGATGAAAGCCAAAGGTTTCGATATTCCTGATGGAGATGCAGCTATTGTTCCTGTAATGCTTTATGATGCGCCACTTTCTCAAAAAATGGCTGAAAAATTAATGGATGAAGGAATTTATGTAATTGGTTTCTTTTATCCTGTGGTTCCAAAAGGAAAAGCGAGAATTCGGGTTCAGCTTTCTGCTGCACATACGAAAGAGCATTTAGATAAAGCCATTGCTGCCTTTGAAAAAGTGGGAAAAGAATTGAATGTTATTTAATAAAAATCGAAAAACTGGAACTTTTGTTTCAGTTTTTCACATTAAGCAACTATGAAAAATAAATTTCTTTCGATTTTCTTTCTGTCTGTTTTTACAATTTCTCCGGCTCAACAAAATGAGCAAAAATCTATGGCGACTTTCGGTATAATGAGCTCTTTACTGAACCGAAGATGGACTTTTGGTTATATTCATAAAATTTCTGAACGTATCCGAATTGGTGCTGATTTGGGTTATGGAGCACAAGGTTTTTTAGTGCCAAGAATTGATAAAAAAGAAAATTTTAAGTCCTTTGAAATTCGTCCTGCTTTTTACTATAGTTTGTCTCCGAAATCAGTTTTGAAACATTTTGTTGGGGCTGATTTTTTTATAATTAAAACCGATAAAACGTTACAAAATCAGCATTTTTATGATGATTATCAATATTATTGGGCGGATAAGGCGGATATGAAACGTAGGAAAATTGGTGCAAACTTGACTTACAGTATTTTACTTCATAAAGAAACGTCAAGAATTGCATTTATTCCAAAGGTTGGTTTTGGAGTAAGAAATCTTGATATAAAATATAACAATATTCAAAATCTTTCATTATCTGATACTCCAATTGATGGATTTCCTTTTTTTTCTGAGACTCCAAGAGAAGGCACAAAATTTAATTTTGATTTGGATATTAAATTTGTTTACAAATTCTAAAGTTTTGTAGAAAACCTTATCTTTGCCACTAAATTTTTCGGATGCTTTACACCATCATCAAAGCAATTCACATCATTTTTATGGTAAGTTATTTTGCGGGGATTTTTTACCTTGTAAGATTGTTTGTTTACTATAAAGATACCGATGAATTTGAAGAAAATAAAAGGAAAATTTTGCGTGAACAATATGTTTTCATGGCGAGAAGATTATGGAATATTATCACTGTTCCCGCAGGAATAATTATGTTGGTTAGCGGAATAACCATGATTTTTCTAAATTTTGGCTTAATGAAAACCCCTTGGTTTCACTTAAAACTCACCTTTTTGATTGGCTTGGCATTTTATCATTTTTGGTGCTGGAAAAAAGTACTGGAAATGAAAAATTTGAACGGCAATATTTTTCCCATTGCCAACATCAAACTTCGCCAAGCTAACGAAATTGCAACTTTCATTTTATTTCTGGTTGTTTTTACAGTTATTCTAAAATCTTTGGTTATTGAATATTGGTGGCAATTAATTCTCGGATTTTTCGTTTTGGTATTCGTGATTATGATGACGGTAAAATTGGTCAACAAAAATAAAAAAACAACTTAACAACACAACGACTTTACATTTTTATATGTTAGCAATATTTAAAAAAGAACTTTGGAGTTATTTCGGAAACTGGAGCGCTTGGTTAATTATCGGAGCTTTCAGTTTAATCGGAACACTTTTTCTATTTTTCTTTGAAAACGATTCCAATATTTTTGAAATCGGAACTGCTTCTCTGCAAAGTTATTTTGCACTTTGTCCTTGGCTTTTGATGTTCATCATCCCGGCTTTGGCGATGAAAACATTTGCTGAAGAACAACAAAGCGGAACTTTGAACTGGCTCTTTTCTCAACCCATAAAAATTTCAGAAATTGTTCTTGGAAAGTTTATTTCAGTTTGGTTGGTGGGTGTTTTGTGCGTAATTCCTTCTTTAGTTTATCTGTACACGGTTTATGTTTTGGGAGTTCCCGCAGGAAATATTGATATGGGTGCAACTTTGGGAAGTTATTTTGGTTTAATTCTTTTAATTGCAGCTTTTTCCGGAATTGGTATTTTAGCTTCTTCACTTTCCAATAACCAAATTATGGCTTATTTGTTGGGCGTTTTTATGTGTTTCATTCTCTATTTTGGAATTGAACAATTAGCCAGTTATAAACTTTTGGGCGGTGCAGATTATTTTCTTTCAAAAATTGGTTTTTATCAGCATTTTATTGGTTTTTCTCGTGGATTAATCGATTTAAAAGATGTCGCTTATTTCTTTTTAGTGATTAGTTTGAGTTTATTATTGTCCGTTTATTTTGTCGAAAAAAAGAAGTAGAATAATGAAGAATTTTGATTTTAAAAATCCATACATCAAGGCATTAATCATCATTTTGCCAATTTTTGTTTTACTGAATTTTTTCGGCTGGCGTTTAGATCTAACCAAAGAAAAAAGATATACGCTTTCTGATTCAACTGTAAAAGTTCTGAAATCGGTGAAAAAACCCATGATGGTTGAAGTTTATCTGGAAGGTGATTTTCCGGCAAGTTTCAAACAATTGCAGAACGAAACCAAATTTATGTTGGAAGAATTCCGAAAAATAAATTCCAAAATTGATTTTAAATTTATTGATCCTATCAAAACCAAAATGTCGCAAGATACTTTAATGGCAATGGGAATGCAGCCTTCACAGTTAACCGATTTGAAGGAAGGAGAAGCCAAACAAATTGTCATGTTTCCTTACGCTGCGATAAAATATAATAAATATGGAACTTCACTTCCTCTCATTATTCAGCAAAGTGGAATTTCTTCTGAAGATCAACTGAACCGTTCCATCGAAAATTTAGAATATAATCTTATTTCTAACATTAAAGGTCTTGTTCAGGAAAATAGAAAAAATGTTGGAATTTTAGTGAATCAGGATGAATTAAGACCGGATGAATTTCGTGGTTTTATGGAAATGACTTTAGAAAATTACAATTCCGGACCTGTCGTTCCTGAAAATGGAGTAGATCTAAGTCTTGCCGATGTTCCAAAACTAAAGCAAATGGACGCTTTAGTAGTCGCAAAACCGCGCAAAGAGTTCACCAATACAGAAAAAGTGGTTTTGGATCAGTACATTATGAATGGCGGAAAAATGCTGTGGATGATTGACGGCGTAAACGCAGAAATGGATACTTTATACCAATCCAAAAAAATCATGGCTTATCCTGTAGATTTGAATATGACGGATTTTTTCTTCAATTATGGGATTAGAATTAATAATGGATTGGTAAAAGATTTCAAAAAATCGGCTTTAATTAGAATTGTACAGGGTGAAGTTGCCGGAAATCCACAATTTGGAAGTTTTCTTTGGCCTTATTTTCCTTTGGGAATTGCCGAAAATAAAAATCCGATAACCAAAAATATCAATCCTATAAAATTTGAATTTCCAACTGCAATCGATACTTTGGGAAGACCAGGAATTAAAACCAACGTTTTATTTGAAAGCAGCGACAGAACTGCCGTAAAACCGGTTCCGAATTTTGTTTCGCTTTCAGAAATTGTTAGAACAGATTCTATTGCCGAATTTGAAAAACCAACACCTCCGAAAATTTTTGCAGTTTCTTTGGAAGGAAAATTCAAATCGGCTTATGCTGCAAGAAGTGAAAAAACTTCTTATCCCGGCTTTAAAGCACAAAGTCCAGAAAATAAAATGATTATTATTTCAGATGGTGATGTCGGAAGAAATCAAATGGTGAAAGGACAACCTCTTCCTTTAGGCGTTGATATACTTACAAAACAGGAATACGGAAATGAACAGTTTTTGCGAAATGCTCTGGATTTTCTTTTGGATGATGCCAATTTAATGGAACTTAGAAACCGAAATATTGAGCAAAGACTTTTGGACAGACAAAGAATTATCGACGAAAAATCGAAATGGCAATGGATTAATTTGCTATTGCCTTTGGTGATTTTAGGAGGTTTAGGATTTTTGTTTTTCTGGCTTCGAAAAAGAAAATTTGCATAATTTCCCTCCTTTGGAGGGGGGATGAAAATTTATTTGAAATTTTTGACGGGGTGGTTTTAAAACTTATATATCTTTTATAAAATCTTCAAAATCATAAAAAAATCTTTCGAAGCCATCCATTTTTTCAACAAAAAAATCAAAAATTTCTCTCCACGAATTTTTGTTAAAGATGGAAACGCCGGTTTTTTCAACCCAAATTCTGGAAATTATTTTCCCGTTTTCCAAGGTGTAGAATTCCTCTTTTTGAAATTCTCCCACATAATCTTTCAACAAATCTTCTAAAGACCAAATCTTTTCGTAATAGGCATTTCGGAAGATTTCATCCTTTATTTCGATGTCTAAAGAAACTTCAGCTTTCTTTTTATCGGCAGAAAATTTAAAAGAAAAATCTTTTATTTTAGTGTCATACAAAATCCATTTTCTGGGGAAACTTTTTCCAAAAGCAATCCAAAATTCTTTTTTTATTTGTGCGGCTTCTTCTTTACTGAACATATTTTTGGTTCAAAGTTTTAGGTTCAAATGGTATAAATTTTTCAAAAATAGTTATTCTTGATAACTTCTTTGGTCTTCTAACTTCCAGCTTCCGACTTTTACTTATTTTCGCCAAAAAATATTTTTATGAAAAATCTTTATATCGTTGCACTTTTCCGTTTCAAAGAAAATTATTTAATGGATGCTATCGAAATTTTAAAAAAATTGGTGAATGAAACCCGCAAAGAAGAGGGTTGTTTGCAATACGACCTCATTGAAGATAATGAAAACAAAGGCGTTTTTTTCTTGATGGAACTTTGGGAATCTGCAGAACACCACTTCAAGCATAATGGAACAGAACATTTGTTGAATTTCAGAAATCAATCCGCCAACATGGTGGAAGAATCTGCGTTGGTGTATAAAGGATTTAAAATTTTCTAATATCTTTTAAAAATAAAAAAAATCGGGAGTAAATCCCGAATTTTTTACTTGAACTCAGCTTCAAAGACTTCCGAAAAGTGTTTTTTGATTTTCTCTTTTACTTCCTCAACCTCAGTTTCCGAAAATTTTCTTTCCAGCTCGCGAGCTAATGAAGTCACGGACTTATCTTTTATTCCACAAGGAATAATGTATTCAAAATAACGCAAATCGGTATTTACATTTAAAGCAAAACCATGCATTGTCACCCATTTTGAAGTTTTTACGCCCATAGCACAAATTTTCCTCGCATAAGGTTTTCCTACATCCAGCCAAACTCCGGTTTCACCCTCACTTCTTTCTCCTTTTAAGCCATATTCTGCAATGGTTCTTATAATTACTTCTTCCAAATTTCGCATGTACAAATGGATGTCGGATTTAAAATTATCTAAATCCAAAATGGGATAACCAACAATTTGTCCAAAACCATGATAGGTGATATCACCACCACGATTGGTTTTTACAAAAGACGCTTCAATTTCTTTTAGTTTTTCAGAATTTGCCAGCATGTTTTCTTCATCACCGGATTTTCCTAAAGTGTAAACGTGCGGATGTTCCACAAAAAGGAAATAATTGGGTGTTTCTTCAGAAATTCCATCCGTTCTGTCACGGTTTTTAAGTTTTAAATCGATGATGGATTTCATTAAATTTTCCTGATATTCAAAAGCGGGAACATAATCCATTAAACCAAGATCTCGGAATATTAATGTTTTATTTTGGGTAATTGTCATTTTAAAATTTTAAAACACAAATTTAAGAAATTAAATATTATGCAATACGTAATAATTGGTAAAAATTTTTATGAACCGTAATCTTTGAAAGCGTTGTTGACGATATCACTAATCACTTCCAAAATGATGGAACGGTCTTCTTCATTATTAATGTCCAATCCTACAAATTTACTTCCATTAGATTCTGCATGGATAGTTAGATAATAAGTGGAGGAAATAAGAAGTGCTAAAACCGCTCTGTATTTTTTTGGATTTTTTTTGAAATGAGGTGCCATAACACTTTCAAACAAACCATCACCTAAAGTTTCTCGGTGATCCGATAGTTTTCTTAATATTTCGTTGTATTCATATAGTTCCCAAACAATGATTTTTTGCAATTCTTTATTTTTGAGCATTGCTTCATACATATTGGAAACTAAAATTTTCGAAAGTTCTTTTCCGTGATCTGATAAATCGATTTTCGAAAAATCAATCTCGCCAATGGTGCTTCCAAAATCATGAGACCTTAGATATTCATTAATGAGATTTTCTGCAGAACCAAAATAATTGTATATCAATTTTTTGTCAACACCGGCTGTTTCTGCAATTTTAGTAAGTTTTAAATCATGGAAACCTTTGGTTCTGATGATTTTTCCTACTGTTTTTAACAGCTTAATTTTCGTTCTTTCCTTATCTCTAATGGGGCCACTTACAATTTTTCTTGGCATGGTTAAGATTTATCAATTTTTTTTATAGAACTAATGTAAATTTTTCACTTTTATGTGATATATAATTTTTTTGTATATTTGTTTAATAAACAAAAATGATGAGGTAAAATTAATTTACTTCCAAAGTAACTGCAAAAGCAGTTACTTTTTTATTTTAAAAAGTTCTCTAAAATTACCTTTCCAAAAGGAGTCAAGATGCTTTCCGGATGATATTGCACCGCATGAAGATCATAAATTTTGTGTTTTAAAGATAGAATAGTTCCTTTTTCATCAATGGAAGTAATTTCGAGTTCTTTTGGGAAGTTTTCGGCATTGGCAATCCAGCTGTGGTAGCGCCCAACTTCTATTTTTTGTGGTAAATTTTTTAAAATTTTATGTTCAGAAATTTGATTTGATATCGTGGAAACACCATGAAAAATTTCATTAGAATGAATCAAACTTCCTCCAAAAGCTTCTACTATTGCTTGTAAACCCAAACAAACACCAAAAATCGGTTTCTTACCGGCAAAATGCTTTACTACATCCAAAAGAATTCCTGCTTCGGAAGGAATTCCGGGTCCTGGAGAAAGAATAATTTTATCAAATTCCTCCATTTCCTTTATTGAAATTTCATTGTTTTTGACAACAGAAACCCTTTTTCCAATAATCTTCTCCGTCATTTGAACAAGATTATAGGTAAAACTGTCGTAGTTATCAAAAATCAAAACTTTCACCCTGCAAAATTAGTTTTTATTTATCGTAAAAATGACTTTTTCATTTGTTGAATTGGTTCTTAATTCTCTATTTTTGCTAAAATTAATTTATTATGAAAAAAATATTTGCAATTGCAATTTTCGGGGTTTTAGCGGTAAGTTGTTCAAAAAAAGAAAGCACTTATGAGCAAGACAGTAAGGTGATGTTAGAAGAACCAAAATTAGAAATGGTGGATTCAGCGGCGGTTACTAAACCTGTTGATCAAACTACAGAGGCAACACCGGAAACTGCCGTAAAAGTTGATTCAGTTGCTACCCAATAAGATGATAAAAAATTCAGTTTTATTATTTTCTTTATTTCTCACTTGTTTTATTTCGTGTAATAAAAAAGAAGAAAAGCAAGTGGATGAAAATAGTGCCCGTAATGCAGAAATGGTAAAACAAAAGGCTGCCAAAAAAAAAATTTTGTCTCCGGTGGAAGAAGGAAAACAATTATTGGAAGGTGCAGATTGTCTTACGTGTCATAAAGTGGATACTAAATTTGTTGGTCCATCCTACCTTGATGTTGTTGGCAAATATGAAAAAACTCCGGAAAATATTGAACTTTTAGCTTCAAGAATTATCAATGGAAGTGTGGGGATTTGGGGACAAACGCCCATGTCTGCACATCCGGGAATGAGTAAAGAAAATGCAAAAAAAATGGTGGAATATATTTTTACTTTGAAAAAGTAATCATTTTCAGTTAAATAATTTTTTTTAGACAGTTTTTATACTGTCTTTTTTTTGTGTTAAAAACTGTATTTTTGCAAATTCAAAAAAATAGTAAAAAATGTCGTTATCTGAACAGGAATTAATACGCCGCGAAAAACTAAATAAGCTAACTGCCATGGGAATTAATGCATTTCCGGCAGATGAATATACCATTTCCGATACTACAAAATCTATCAAAGAAAATTTTGTAGAAGGGAAATCGGTGAAAATGGCAGGACGCTTGATGTCCAGAAGAATTCAGGGAAAAGCCAGTTTTGCGGAATTACAGGATTCAGAAGGCAGAATTCAGGTGTATTTTAACCGTGATGAAATTTGTCCGGGTGAAGATAAAGAGCTGTACAACGATGTTTACAAACATCTTTTAGATATTGGTGATATTATTGGTGTGGAAGGTGAGTTGTTTAAAACTCAGGTTGGTGAAATGACGGTGATGGTGAAAAATTTTACCCTTTTAACCAAATCGCTTCGTCCATTGCCGCTTCCAAAAGTAGATGCTGATGGAAATGTGCATGATGCATTTGTTGATCCAGAACTTCGTTACAGACAACGTTATGCTGATTTAGTAGTTAATCCTCACATAAAGGAAGTTTTTGTAAAAAGAACCAAAATGTTCAACGCTATGCGTCAGTTTTTTAATGATGCAGGATATTTTGAAGTGGAAACTCCGATTTTGCAATCCATTCCAGGTGGAGCTGCTGCAAGACCTTTTATTACGCATCACAATGCTTTGGATATTCCATTGTATATGAGAATTGCTAATGAATTGTATCTGAAAAGATTAATTGTTGGCGGATTTGACGGGGTTTACGAATTTTCAAAAAATTTCCGAAACGAAGGAATGGATAGAACCCATAATCCCGAGTTCACCGCAATGGAAATTTATGTAGCTTATAAAGATTATAACTGGATGATGGATTTCACGGAAAAGTTGCTTGAATTTGTAGCCATTTCTGTCAATGGAAGTACAGAATCTCAGTTCGGAGAGCATACAATCAACTGGAAAGCACCATATCCAAGAGTTTCGATGACAGAAGCTATTCAGAAATTTACCGGTTTTGATATTACTGGAAAAACAGAACAGGAATTGTTCGATTTTGCAAAATCAATCGGAATTGAAGTGAACGAAACGATGGGCAAAGGAAAACTCATCGATGAAATTTTTGGAGAAAAATGTGAAGGTAACTTCATTCAGCCGACTTTCATCACGGATTATCCAATCGAAATGTCGCCTTTAACCAAAAAACACAGAAGTAAAGAAGGACTTACAGAACGTTTCGAATTAATGGTTTGTGGAAAAGAAATTGCCAATGCCTATTCAGAATTGAATGATCCGATTGATCAAAGAGAAAGGTTTGAAGCGCAGTTAGCACTTTCCGAAAGAGGAGATGATGAAGCGATGTTTATCGATAACGATTTCTTGAGAGCTTTGGAATACGGAATGCCGCCAACTTCCGGTTTAGGAATCGGAATGGACCGTTTAATTATGTTTTTAACCAATAACCCTTCAATTCAGGAAGTGTTATTTTTCCCTCAAATGCGTCCTGAAAAATCTGAGCCAGTGGTTGAATTAGGTGAAGATGAAAAAGTAATTATTGAAATTTTGAACTCGCAAAGCGAGCCAATGGAGCTTGCTGACGTGAAAAACCGCTCTCAACTTTCCGGAAAAAAATGGGACAAAGCTTCGAAAAATTTAACCAAAAATAATTTGGTAAAAGTGGAGAAAATTGAGGAAAAGCTTTTGATGAGTTTGGTTTAAATAAAAATTAAAAAAAATATTAAAGTCCTGAAATTTTCAGGGCTTTTTTGTTAATAACTTTTTCCCATTTCTAACACTATTTAACTTTCATATTTCAGTCATTTTTACGATATTTGTAAGTCTTTGCATATAGCAAAAACAATCAAATTTTTTAAATCAATTTTAAGTTTGCTGAAGGCTGAAAAGCAGAATGCAAAAAGCAAAAATTATGAGTCAGAAACAATATACAGCAAGCAGTATTCAAGCTTTAGAAGGAATTGAACACGTACGTTTAAGACCTTCCATGTACATCGGTGATGTCGGAGTTCGTGGTCTTCACCATTTGGTTTATGAAGTTGTGGATAATTCCATCGATGAAGCATTAGCAGGACATTGCGATACCATTTCGGTAACCATCCATGAAGGAGACGGAATTTCTGTAAAAGATAACGGACGAGGAATTCCTGTAGATTTTCACGAAAAAGAGCAAAAATCGGCTCTTGAAGTCGTAATGACGAAAATTGGTGCTGGTGGTAAATTCGATAAAGATTCCTATAAAGTTTCCGGAGGTTTGCACGGAGTTGGGGTTTCGTGTGTAAACGCGCTTTCAACTTCTCTAATTGCTGATGTTTACCGCGACGGAAAAATTTATGAACAAAAATATTCAAAAGGAGTTGCCTTAGCTGATGTTAAGGAAATTGGAACGACTAATGAAAGAGGAACAAAAGTGTTTTTTCAACCGGATGGAAGTATTTTTCAGGAATTAGTTTATAATTACGATACTTTAGCTGCACGTTTGAGAGAACTGGCTTTCCTGAACAAAGGAATTACCATTACTTTAACCGACGAAAGACAGCAAAATGAAGATGGAACTTTCAAATCTGAAATTTTTTACTCAGAAGGAGGTTTGAAAGAATTTGTAGAATTTATCGACGGAAACCGAGAATCCATCATGGAAAACGTTATTTTCATGGAAGGTGAAAGAGATGATATTCCAGTTGAGGTGGCGATGCGTTACAACACGTCATTCAACGAAAATTTGCATTCATACGTTAACAACATTAATACCCATGAAGGAGGAACGCATTTGGCAGGTTTCAGAAGAGCTTTAACAAGAACTTTGAAAAAATACGCTGATGATTTGGGAATTCCGGCTAAAGAAAAAGTAGAAATTACAGGAGATGATTTCCGTGAAGGTTTAACAGCTGTAATTTCTGTAAAAGTGATGGAGCCTCAGTTTGAAGGACAAACCAAAACCAAACTCGGAAATTCCGAAGTTTCCGGTGCCGTAGATAAAATTGTGGGTGAAATGCTTTCCAATTTCTTGGAAGAAAACCCTAACGAAGCAAAACAGATTGTTCAGAAAGTAGTTTTGGCGGCAAAAGCAAGACAAGCCGCCAAAAAAGCCAGAGAATTGGTGCAAAGAAAATCTCCAATGGGAGGTTCCGGACTTCCGGGAAAACTTTCCGACTGTTCTTCAAAAGATCCGGAAATTTCAGAAATTTTCTTGGTTGAGGGAGATTCCGCAGGTGGAACCGCAAAGCAAGGCCGTGATCGTCATTTTCAAGCGATTCTTCCTTTAAGAGGTAAAATTTTGAATGTGGAAAAATCCATGCTTCACAAAGTTTACGATAACGAAGAAATTAGAAATATCTATACTGCACTTGGTGTTTCTGTAGGAACAGAAGAAGATTCTAAAGCCTTGAATATGGCGAAATTAAGATATCATAAAATCGTGATTATGACCGATGCTGATATTGATGGATCCCATATTTCTACTTTAATTTTGACGTTCTTCTTCCGTTATATGAAAGAACTGATTGAGCAGGGATACATTTACATCGCTTCTCCACCTTTATATTTATTGAAAAAAGGAAACAAAAAAATCTATGCATGGAACGAAAAAGAGCGTGAAGAAAAAACGTTGGAAATGGCTGCAGATGGAAAAGGTGTAGAAGTACAGCGTTACAAAGGTTTGGGAGAAATGAATCCGGAACAGCTTTGGGAAACTACTTTGAATCCTGAAAACAGAATTCTGAAACAAGTAACCATTGAAAGTTTGGCAGATGCAGATAACGTTTTCAGCATGTTGATGGGAGATGAAGTTCCACCAAGAAGAGAATTTATTGAGAAAAATGCGATTTATGCAAAAATTGATGCATAAGTAATTATTTTTAAAAATATAGTACCGTCCATTTGGGCGGTTTTTTTTGTTATTGTCTATAAATAAACATATTTTTGTTTTGCCAAAAGATTATTCGAAATATTCATGAGAAAATTATTTTTCTATTTTTTATCTTTTCTTCAATTTTCTCATTTTCGCAGTATTTCGAAATTAAAGATAAACCGTATCGCGAAAAATACATGATTTTGGATTCCCTTATCGAGCGATCCAAAAAAATCCCCAACAGAGAAATAGCAGAAAAAAAAATCAGAAGAAATTATTGCCCTTGCAAAAAAGTACAATAACAAAGAGCTAGAGCTTGAAGGTCAATATTTTTTAGCATTTTATACTTTGGCTGCTTAAAAATATGATGAAGAAAAAGCGGTTGAAGAAATTGAGAAAATTTGCAATTTTGCGGCTAAAGAAAATGTTATACACATACAAATTCGAGGAAATTATATTCTAGGATATTATTTTTGGTATGTTAAACGTAATTATGAAAGAGGATTTAGATACTTCCTTAAAACCACTCAACTTTTAAAGAAAACAAATCCAAAAGATTTTCCAAACTGGGCGAGTTATCAAAGAAGCATTTCTAATGCTTATTATGTTTTTAGAGACTATAAAACAGCAATAAATCTTCTAAGAAAAACTGATATAAAATATACTACCATCTACAATTGGAAAGATGTTTAGGGTAGTTTTAACAATTTGGGAGTATTCTATCACAAAATTAATAAATTGGATTCTTCACAATAATTTTACGAAAAAGCCTTGCACACACCTTATATGCCCAAAAATGGAAATCAGATTACCATTACAAAGGGTAATATAGGAAACATTTTGTACAAAAAAGGAAATTTTGAAAAAGCCATTCCCTTAATTATTGCAGATTATGAAAATGGAGTAAAGGAACAAGAATATGGATTAGCAACTTCGGCAGCAATTTCATTACCAGATATTTACAGCAAGCAAAAGGATTTTTCGAAAGCCGAAAACTATCTTAAAATTACCAGACCTTTAATTAAAAAAAGTGAGCAAAATTTTCGCTTAGAAGAATATTACAAAGTTTATAGCAGTTACTATTTGTTGCAGAATAATTTAAACAAAGCCAATATTTATCAAGATTCTTTGATTTTTGTGATAAAAGAAAATCAAAAAGAATTTGATCCCATAATGTTACTTCGAGCTCAGCAAAAAGAAAGTTTAGCTAATCTTGAGGATCAAAAACAAAAACATGAACTTTCAGAGAAAATTAATAGAGCAACAATGATACTCATCATTTGTGTTTCGTTGTTAATTTTATCTGAAATTTTAGTTTTTTACAACTTTAAGAGAAAAAAATTCAAGCTAGAACAAAAGAATAAAGAACTCGAAATTAATGCAGCCCAACAAAAACTGAAATCTGCAGAGGAAGAGCTGAATAGCTTTAGAAAAAGAATTGAAAATATTCAGAAAGTTTCGAATTCCATCAGCCAACTTAAAACACAAGGAATTGATTCGGAATCTTTAGAAGAATTGCGACAAAGTACGATCCTAACTGAAGAATCTTGGCGAAATTGTTCATGAAAAGCTTTCATTTTGGAAGCTTTTTTTGACAATATTTAACATAATTTAAGTTTTTTGTTTATATTGGCATCAAAAATTTTTTGGTGTGAAGAAAGTATTATTTTTTTTAATCATTGGTTGCAAAGCAATCTATTCCCAAGATTACGCTGTTTCTGCGATTCCGGAAAATCTTCAAAAAAATGCGAATGCAGTGGTAAGATTAGATAAAACTGAAATTACCATTCATAATATATCAGATATTCGATATCGGGTTCATCAGGTAAAAACCATATTTAATAAAAGTTTTTCAGGATTTGGAACACCGGTTATTTATTACGAAAAAGGAGATAATATATCTGATGTGAAAGTGGTGGTTTATGATGCTTCCGGAAAAAAAATGGCCAATTTTTCAAAATCTGATTTTAAAGATTTTGCTGGAAACTCTCAAGGAACTTTTTATTCAGATAACCGTGTTTTAGCTTTTGAATATACCCCTATACAATATCCCTATACTATTGACTTTACCTATGAATACGGAACAGATAATACGGTTTTTATTCCCGATTTCGAACCTGTTTCAGCTTATAATATTTCTCTTCAGGAAAAGTCTTTGTTTATCGACAACAAATCCGGAATTAAATTAAAAAGTAAAGAATATCCTTCAAAACTGAATTTTGCCAAAGTAGAAAGCAACGGAACTGAAAATCTGAAAAATTATACTTTAAAAAATATTCCCGCAATGGAAGAAGAAAGTATGGCTCCCGATTTAGAAACTCTTATGCCAAAAGTTAGCTTTGCTTTGGAGCAGTTTCATTTGGAAGGAAAAAAAGGAAGTATTGCTTCCTGGAAAGATTTTGGTTCGTGGTATTATAACAGTTTGTTACAACCCGTTTCTGTTTCTACACCACAGATTAAGAACGAAATTGCATCGCTGAATTTACAGGGTTCAACCGAAGAAAAAGTTAAAAAAATATTTCAGTTTATGCAAAGTAAAACGAGATATGTATTTGTGGCTTTAGGAATTGGAGGTTGGCAACCCATGCTTCCGGATGAAGTGCAGAAAAAAGGTTATGGAGATTGTAAAGGTTTAACCAATTATATGAAAATGTTACTTGATGAAGCGGGCATAAAATCTTATTATTCCATCATTAATGCTAATTCTACTTCCATTAAATTTGATGAAAATTTTCCAAAAATGGGTGGGAATCATGTTATATTAATGGTTCCAACGGAAAAAGGAAATATTTGGTTAGAAAACACCAGCCAGCAAATTGCTTTTAACCATCTTGGATATCAAACGACAGATCGTAATGTTTTATGCGTAAAACAGGACGGAATTGATATCGTTGAAACCCCGGTTTATACCGCAAACCAAAATCATGAAAGCCAAATTTTGAATCTTACGCTTTCTGAAGACAAAGGAATTCATGGAAATGGAAAGTTCAGTTATACAGGAAATCAATACGATTTTAATTTAGGCATGGCTTCCATGGATAAAAAAGACCGAGAAGAAAAAGTAAGAGGAACTTTTAGAACGGTCGATTTTTCCCATTTAAACATTCAGAACGTCATAAATGACAGAGATAAGGCGGAATTGAAATATGATTTGGATTTTAAAGCGGGAAATTTTTCAAAAATTTTGGGAAACAGTATCATGTTTCGTTCTGTTCCATTGTATAGCGAATTTTCTTTGAATAAAATGGAGGATAGAAAACTGCCTTTTGAAATTTCTTTTGCTTACCAGGATGAATATGAAATTAATTATCAATTTCCAGCAAACTATCAAATTGATGAAATGCCGGAAAATGTGATGATTAATTCTGAATTTGGAAATTTTATATTGTCCTACACCAAAAAAGATAATGCACTTCAGGTAAAAAGAATGCTGAAAATAAATAAAGGACAACATTCTAACGAAAAATTTAACGACTATGTTGCATTCAGAAATAAAGTAATGAATGCAGATAATGCTAAAATATTAATAACTAAACCATAAAATGAGAAAAATCTGTTTACTGCTTTTTACACAAGCATCAATTTTAGTTTTTGCACAAGGTCATAAGTTTCTGGCTACACCCAATTTTAACGATGCCGATTTATCCAAGCAAAAATCTTTAATAGATCCTAATGCTCCTGCAGAATATCTTCATAAATCCGATCATTATTGGCTGGATTATCAAACAGGGCTTCTTCATCATGAAGTTTTTAACAGGATAAAAATTTATGACAAAGAAAAAACAACCGATCTGCATAATCTTGAAATTCTGCTCTATCAGGGAGATGGTAATGCGCAAGAAAATCTAGAAAAAATGAAAGCGTATGTTTATAATCTTGAAAATGGAAAAAAAGTAGAAACTAAAGTTGAGAAAAGTTCAAAATTCAAATCAAAAGAAAATAAATATACCAATGTGGTAAAATATGCATTTCCTAACGTAAATAACGGATCTATTATAGAATACAAATATGAAGTAATATCTCCCTTTGCTTATACGGTTCCAAAAGTTTTTATTGATATGGATATTCCTTCTCTTTATACAGAATATGTGTTGGATAGCCCATTAAATGTATCTTACAATATAGATTATAGCGGTGCAAGTAAACCAAAATACAGAGAATTGGAAGAGAAACTTCTGTATGGCGGAAATTACAGAACCTATCGTTTTGGTTTTGAAAATTTAAATGGATATGCGAAAGAAGAATTTGTAAAAAATATAGATAATCATCGAACAAAAATTAAAGCAGAGCTACACTCTACACTTTTTAATAATGAAGTGAAAAAATATTCTTCATCATGGGAAGAAATCAGAAAAAGTCTCATGCAAAAAGATGATTTTGGAGGGGAATTAAAAAAATCCAGATTGGTAAGAGATCTTATTCCTGCCAATGCTGTTTCTGCGACAAATCCTGAAGAAAAAGCCAATGCTATTTTCGATTATGTGAAAAATGCTTTTACATGGAACGATTATTTAGGAGTTTACACAGAAAATGGTTTTAAAGATTTGTTAAGTACCAAAACTGGAAATGTAGCTGATATTAATTTGTTTCTAGTTACCATGTTAAGAGAAGCAGGCTTAGAAGCAAACCCCATGCTAATTTCAACCGTTAAAAATGGATTAATAAATCTTGCAATTCCCAATCTTACAAACTGTAATTATGTAATTGCGGCAGTGAAAATTGGCAACAATTTTCGTTTGTACGATGGAACAGTAAAACAAGCTTCAGCCAATTTATTACCTCCAAGAGCCTGGAACAGCTATGGAATTCTTCTTACTTCAAAAGAAGCTCAGGTTCTTAATGTTATTAATGTGAATATGAGTAACACTTTTTTAACCATAAAAGCTAAAATTAATAATGACGGTTCTATTTCAGGAACTTATACAGATCGTGATACCAGTCTTTACGGAATGTTGGCCAAAGAAAATTATCAGGAAAGTAATGAGTCCTATAAAAAACAATACAAAGATTCTTACGGAATCGATTTTACCGATATAAAATCAACGGATTTTGAGAATGGCGATTTTGAAAGCACCATGAACTTTACTTCCAACAGTATGATCGATGTTATAGGAAAAAAAATGGTCATTAATCCTATGCTTTTTCTTAATAAAACAAAAAACGAATTCAATCAGGCAGAAGAAAGAAGATATCCTATTGATTTTTTAAGTCCTTATACCACCACAAAGAAAATTGAATTGGAAATTCCTGAAGGTTATACCATAGAAAATTTACCAAAAAGTAAAAAGATCGTAACACAAGATAAAGAAATTTCTTATGCTTATATCGTTGAAAATGTAGGAAATAAAGTTGTAGTAACTTCTACTTTAAAGGTTGAAAGTGCAGAATATCCTAAAGAATATTATCCGGCATTCAAACAAATTTGGAAAACCGTGGTTGATAGTCAGAATCAAGTTTTAAGTTTAGTTAAGAAATAAAATTTAATGCTTCCAAATCGGAAGCATTTTTTTATTTTTGAAACTGTGGAAACTGTAGCCTTCATTATCAACCCAAATTCCGCTAAAGGTAATTACCAACCGATTTTGAGTGAAATCAAAAAAAAGTTGGTCAACCCCAATTTTTTTATTTCTGAATCTTTTGAAGGTACTGAAAAATTTATAGAAGAAAATTTAGAAAAAACGGAAATTTTTGTCGCTATTGGCGGAGATGGAACCATTTCTTCCGTCGCAAAAAAGCTAATTAATACACCTAAAATTCTCGCGATTTTCCCTGCAGGTTCCGGAAACGGATTTTCCAATGAAACCAATTTCCGAAGAAATCTAAATGAACTTCTTGAAAAAATAAAGAACAGAAAATTCCGAAATATTGATACTTTTTTGGTGAATGAACATCTTTCCATCAACGTTTCAGGAACAGGCTTTGACGGAAAAGTGGTTAAGGAATTCGAAAAAACTTCAAGAGGATTCAAAAATTACATCAAAGTTTCCCTGCAAACTTTTTTTAAATATAAACCCATAAAAGTGAAATTTTTTGATGAGAAATTTAAAATTCATAACGGGAAATATTTGATGTTAAACATTGCAAACACCCGACAATTTGGAAATAATGCCTACATCGCACCACAAGCCAGTAAAAGTGATGGTTTGGTAGATTTAGTTTTAGTGAAAAAATTTCCGCTACATTATTCAGCACTTTTTGCTTTCCGAATGTTTACCAAAAAATTAAAAAACGACGACTATTTAACTTATCTTCCGGTTTCAGAAATCGAGTTTAAAGTTTCCACTAAAAATTGGCATATTGACGGCGATTTCAAAAAAATAAAATCTCCCATTCATATCAAAGTTTTACCTAAAAGCTTGAAAATTTTGGTTTAAAAATCTAATTATTCCACCGCAACAGAATCATCACCTCTACCATCAGCAACACCGGTTATTATTCCATTTTCGTCAATGATAATCATTTCTGTTCTTCCAATTCCTGAAATTTTTTGAATTTTATAATTCATTTTTTCTAATTCTGAAATGGTTGTTTCAGGGAAATTTTTTTCAACAGAAACAGTTTCAGGAAGCCATTGATGATGGAATTTCGGCGCATTGATGACCCAATTTGGAGAAAGTTTGAAATCAATGACATTCACAATACTTTGAAAAACAGAAGTAGGAATGGTAGTTCCACCCGGAGTTCCAACAACGATAAAAGGTTTTCCATTTTTTAAAACAATCGTTGGTGTCATGGAAGAAAGCATTCTTTTTCCGGGTTCTATTTTATTAGCTTCACCGCCAACTGCGCCAAACATATTGGGAACGCCGGGTTTTATGGAAAAATCGTCCATTTCGTTATTTAGAAAAAAACCGGCGTCAGAAACGACTACTTTACTTCCATATAAACCATTCAAAGTAGTGGTAACTGAAACAGCATTTCCAAATTTATCTAAAACGGAAATATGAGTAGTTTCGGTTGATTCTTTAGTTTGTGGAATTATTTTTCCAACATCAGCACTTTTAGTGGCTTTGTTTGGATCATAAGATTTCCAACGATTTTTTAAATAGTCTTCGGAAATCAACATTTGGGTTTTATCGCTGATGAAATCAGGATCTCCCATATATTCTGCACGATCAGCGTAAGCTCTTCTTTCTGCTTCTACCATTATTTGCACCGCTTTTGTAGAATTTTGGGGGTAATTTTCCAAATTTTCAAAAGTACTCATTTTTAGCATTTGTGCCAATAAAATTCCGCCACTAGAAGGAAGTGGCATCGAAATAATTTCGTGATTTTTGTAACTGAATTCAATAGGTTTTCTTTGGATAACTTTATAATTTTTTAAATCGGTTAAAGAAATAATTCCGTTACCATTTTTCATTTCGGAAGCAATTAATTCCGCAGTTTTTCCTTCATAGAAACCTTTTAAACCCTCTTTTTGAATTCTCTTTAGAGTATTGGCCAAATCTTTTTGAATTAATAAATCTCCCGATTTCCAATTTTCTGATTTTACAAACGCTGTTTTATTTTTATTGTGTTTTATAAATTCTTCACGCAAAGAATTTAATAAATTGGCTTCTCTTTCGGTAATGGCAAATCCTTGTTCCGCCAAATCAATCGCAGGTTGAATGAGCTTTTCCATCGAAAGATTTCCATGTTTCAAAGTTTCAAAAAAACCGGCAACAGAACCCGGAACTCCAACAGCAAGATGTCCATTTTGAGATAAATCGGTATTGGCTTTTCCGTTTTTATCGAGATACATATCTTTGAATGCTTTTTCCGGTGCTTTTTCCCGATAATCTAAAGTAAATTTTTCTCCATTATTTTTATAACCCACCAAAAAACCACCACCACCCAAATTTCCGGCTTGTGGATAAACTACAGCTAAAGCCAATTGTGTCGCAATAACTGCATCAAAGGCATTTCCCCCAATTTTTAAAATTTTCGCTCCGGCTTCGCTGGCTAATGGATGCGCAGAAACGACCATTCCTTTATTTTGTGTCCGGATTTCTTTTACGATATTAAAATGGGTAAACTGAGCTCCGTAAAATTGTGAAATGATGATGAATAAAAGAAAAACCTTTTTCATTTAAAATTTTATTTTAATCAAAATTAAAGATTTGTTTTCAAAACATTTTCAATTTTTTTAAATTTGCTTTTCACCAATTTAAAATAACTTTCATGGAATCCTACACGGAAAAAATTCTTATTACCGGCGCTCTTGGACAAATCGGGACAGAGCTTACCAATAGATTAATCGATATTTATGGAGAAGAAAATGTAGTAGCTTCAGGTTTGGATCGGTGGGATAAGAAAACAACCCGTGCAAAATATTACGAAAGAATGGATGTTACCAATACCCAATTGGTGAGACAAGTGATTAAAGATTATGAAATAACGACGGTTTATCATTTGGCTTCTTTACTTTCCGGAACTTCGGAAAAACAACCTCTTTTTGCCTGGAAATTGAATATCGAACCGCTTTTGCAATTTTGTGAAATGGCAAAAGAAGGGCTTTTGAAAAAGATTTTTTGGCCAAGTTCCATTGCAGTTTTCGGGAAAGGAATTCCGAAAGAAAATGTGGGACAAGATGTTGTATTAAATCCAACCACCGTTTACGGAATTTCGAAAATGGCGGGAGAAAAATGGTGTGAATATTATTTTGATAAATATGGAGTTGATGTACGCTCTATACGATATCCGGGATTAATTTCCTGGAAAACTCCTGCAGGAGGTGGAACAACGGATTATGCAGTGGAAATTTATTACGAAGCGGTAGAAAATGGAAAATACACGAGTTTTATTTCTGAAAATACAGCAATGCCGATGTTGTATATGGATGATGCCATCAATGCTACTTTAAAATTAATGGAAGCTCCAAAAGAAAGTTTAACCGTTAGAACTTCTTATAATTTGGGTGGAATGAGTTTTACGCCAGCAGAATTAGCCAACGAAATAAAAAAAGAAATTCCGGATTTTGAAATTGATTATCAACCGGATTTTAGACAGGCTATTGCAGATTCTTGGCCGGCTTCCATTGATGATTCTGTAGCGAGAAAAGATTGGGGTTTAAGCTACGATTTTGATATTTCTGAAATGACTAAAGACATGATTAAAAATTTAAAAGTAAAGCTCAACAGTAATTAATTCTTAAGTTAAACTAATTTAAAATCTGTAATTTCGGTTGCAGATTTTTTTTTAAAAGTGTATCGTTTATGGTTTTGCTAAGTTTCAATATTACCGAATCGCACCAGTTTTACAAAAATAAATTTCAGATTAAAGATCAGGATTTATTAAAAATTCTTGATGAAAATGCCCGCAGTATTTTAAGAACTTTAGAAAACCATGAAGTTTCTGCAACATTTTTCTTTGCAGAAAATCTAATAATTCATTTTCGGGAACTCATTGTTGAAATTTATAAGAAAAGACATGAAATTGCTATTTTTCAGCAAAGCAGTAATTTTCCAATGTTGCAAAAAGTGCAGGAAAAAATTTCAGAATTTATAGGAAAAACAGCAAAAGGAATCAGAGTTTTTGATGGCGGAAATTTTCAAAATATTAAAGATTTGGGTTTTAGATACGTTTCCCCAATTGAAAAAATGAAATTCACTTATCTTTTTCGGAGATTAGAGAAAAAAACTGAAGTTTATACACAAGATGGAGTAGAAGTAATTCCCGAAACCATTTCGCCATACACACAAATTCCTTATAACGAAACGGTTTTTCAGTTTGTACCGATGAAATATTATCAAAATATGGTTTTGGAGACGTTGAAAAATGAAGAATATGTTTTGGTGTATCTCAATATGCTTCAGTTCACAGATTTTGAAAAAAATAATATTAAAATTCCTTTCTACAAAAAGTATAATACGGGTAAAAAAATGGAAGACCGTTTGGAAGATTTTCTAAATTTTATCAATGAAAACGATTTAGCAACATCATTAATAAAAGATTATCTTTTTTAGATTTTAAGAAAGTTCAAAAACGGTAATTTCCGGTAAAATTCCTACTCTTCCGGGATAACCAATAACGCCGAAACCGCGGTTTACGTAAAGATATTTTCCTTCCGATTCATATAAATCCGCCCATTTTTTGTAACGATATTGTACGGGACTCCATTTAATATTTTTTAAATCCAGTCCAAACTGCATTCCATGGGTATGTCCGGAAAGGGTTAACTGAACATTTGCAGGATGTTTTTTTACAATTTCATCAAAATGCGTTGGATCGTGGCTCATTAAAATTTTTACAGAATTTTTTGGAACACCAATCAAAGCTTTGTCTAAATCGCCATATTGTGGAAAAGGTTTTAAACCCCAGTTTTCAACGCCTAAAATGTAAATTTTTTCTCCATTTTTTTCAATAGCCGTGTTTTGATTTCTCATCATTTGAAATCCTGCACGTTTTTGAAATTCAATAAGATTTGGGATGTTTTTTTCTTTATCTTCTTTGGATTTCCAACCTACATATTCTCCGTAATCATGATTTCCCAAAATCGAGAATTTTCCGTCTTTTGATTTTATTTGAGAGAAAAGCGGAATAAAGGGAAGAAATTCTTCTGCGTAATTATTCACCATATCTCCAGTAAACAAAACCAAATCGGCATTTTGTTCATTGATGAGATCAATGGCAGATTTCAATTTTTCAGGATTTTGAAAACTTCCACTGTGGACATCAGAAATTTGTACAATTTTGTAGCCTTTAAAAATTTTAGGAAGTCCTGGGATTTTTAATTTTACTTTTCTTGCCCTGTGTCGATATTTTCCGAAAGCAATACCATCAATAAAAGCTAATGAAAGTAAAGAAGTAAGGCCTATTCCTAAAAATGAAAGAAATTTTCTTCTTTCGGGATAATAGTTTTCGGTTTCTACAAAAAAAGTATAAGCATACTTTATAAAACGCATTACATCATCTACAAAAAGAAATAATACGATAAAGATTTTCGGAAGAATAAAAATTAAAAAAGTGGATATTACTATTTGAATTTTTTGATGATCCCGGTCTGAACGTTGAAAATTCAGTAATTCATAAATTATAAAAGCATATACAGCTAAAGTGATGATCCAATATCCAATTTTTGCAAAATTGTTGTCGGTGATGGTTTTAAAAGCCTGATAAACGTAGAATTCCAATAAAAAGAAAATCCCGGTAAAGATCAAAAAGTTTCTTTGCATATTATTAAAAACGAAAAAAAGCACAAAATACTTTAATTTGTGCTTTTCAATTTTGTTAAATTTTAGTTAGGGAAATTTGTAAACAATAGCGTTAATATTCATTCCTGCACCAACAGAAGCGAAAACAATATTTCCTTTTTGTTTAAACTGATGACCTTTCATTTCATTTTTAATGATCAAATCATACATGGTTGGAATTGTCGCTACGGAAGAATTTCCAAATTCTTGAATGGTCATTGGAGAAATGGAATGATCGTAGTCTTTAATATCGTATAAACGGTGAAGACGGTCAATCATCGCATAATCCATTTTTGCATTGGCTTGATGAATTAAAATTTTATCAATATTTTCAATGGATAAGCCCGCTTTATCAATGGTGTCTTTTATTGCTTGGGGAACATTTTTCAACGCATATTCGTAAATTTTACGACCATGCATTCTGATGTAATGTTTGTTTTCTTTAAAATTTGGATTTAAAGAACCTGCATTTTCAAGATACATTAACTCTGCATCGTTATCACAAATGGTAGAATCCGCAATAATTCCCACATTTTCATCATCTGTTGCTTTTACAACAACGGCGCCAGCTCCGTCAGCGAAAATCATTTTATTTCGATCATATGGATCGGTAACTCTACTCAAAGTTTCGCTTCCTACAACCAAAATTAGTTTTGCTTTTTTTGCTTTTATTAAAGAATCAGCCAAAATCATCGCTTCAACCCAACCTGGACAACCGAAAATCATGTCATAATTCACACATTTTCTATTTTTTATTCCCAATTTGTTCTTTAGACGAGCCGACATAGAAGGCATAAAATTGCTTAATCCATCTTTTCCGACATCTCCAAAATTACTGGCATAAATAATATAATCTAAAGTTTCAGGATCAATTTGGGCATCATAAATAGCTTCTTTCGCAGCATGTGCACCAATGTCAGAATTGAATTCATCATCATTAATGTAGCGCCTGTTTTCAATTTCTGTAATTTCTACAAATTTTTGAATAATTTCGGAGTTGTCCTTATCGATAAGATCACCTTCATCCGTATAAAATTTTGAATCCATGAAATGATTTCTTCCGATAACCCTTTGCGGAATGTGGCTTCCAGAGCCTATGATGATTGTATTGGGCATTAATTCTGATTAAAAAATAAAAGCAAAGTTAAGGATATTATCTTCAACGGGAAATTAAAAATATTATTAAATTTGCAAAAATTTTTACAAAAAGGATGAAAAATAATCCATCTTTACGAGGTTTACTAATTGCTATCATAGCTGTAGCAATATCGTTTGGAATATATTTTTTGCTTTTGTCCAAAAAAAATTATTTTCTGGTAGATAATCCTACTTCTAAAACATATTATTTTAGAATTAATAATGGAGATGAGAAAATTATTTCAGCAGGACAGTTTGTAAAAGTAGAGATGGAAAAAGGGAAAAATTCAATAAAAGTTTTTGATAATAAAAAAAACGAGATTTTCGATTCTGCATTTCAAGTAACGAAAGATCGAGGATTATTGAACATCACACATCATGATTATTATATACATACCCAATATTATGGTTATGATATTAAGAAAGATTCTTTACTTTTGAATCTTGAAAAAACAATCATTGATGGCAAACCTTATTTGGGAAATCCAAAATTGTCCAATCGCTTATATACAGAAGATTTTTATTATAATATTGATGAAAATTATGATCAATTGATTAAAAATATTCAGAAGACCGAATCTAGAACAAAAATTTTCAGAAAGCAGGATTTTCTGAATTTTTATAAAGAAAATTACCAATAAATTTTAAAATTTGGAACACGTAAAACCATACAATTCTGGCGCAAGCAAAAAAAGTGAAGTAGAAGACATGTTCGACAACATTGCTCCTAAATACGATTTGCTGAACCATGTTTTGTCCATGCAAATCGATAAATTGTGGCGCACAAAACTGGTGAAATGGATGAATGAGGATCAGCCAAAAGAAGTTTTGGATGTCGCTACAGGAACCGGGGATTTAGCCATAGCTGTGGAAAAAGGAACCGGCGCTAAAGTGGTAGGATTAGATTTGTCGCAACAAATGTTAAATGTTGGCATTATTAAAATAAAAAAACTTAATTTAGACGGCAGAATTTCTATGCAAAAAGGAGATGCAGAAAATCTTCCATTCGATGATAATCGTTTTGATTCAGTTTCTGTGGCTTTTGGTGTTAGAAATTTTGAAAATCTAAAACAGGGACTTTCAGAATTAAGAAGGGTTTTGAAAGACGGTAAAAGTGTTTTTATTCTTGAATTTTCCAAAGTTCAAGGCGTTTTAGGACCACTTTACATGTTTTATTTTAAAAATATTTTACCCTTAATTGGTAAGCTAGTGTCTAAAGATAATAGAGCATATACTTATCTTCCGGATTCCGTAAACGCTTTTCCTTTTGGTGAAAAAATGAAACAAATTTTACTGGAAACAGGATTTAAAAAAGTAGAATATAAAAAGTTGAGTTTGGGCATTGCCACAATTTATAAAGCAACTAAATAATTATGAATAAAATTTTATTGAAATCGTTCGTTTTGTTATCTTTAGGTATCGCAACATTTGCAGATGCACAATTCCGAACCAGAAACAGAATGGATCGTTTGGAAAGTTTTGATGAGCAAAAATTCAGTTGGGGTTTTTATCTGAACGGTGCAATGTACGATTATCATTTAGTGCTTAATCCCCGTTATGGAATGCTGGGAAATTATAATTTGGTTTCTACAAAAACCAGCGCTGGTTTTGGAGCCGGACTTATCGGGAAAATGCGCCTGAATGATTATTTCGATTTAAGATTAGAACCTGGTTTGCAATTTGTGCAAAGAGAAATAAGATTTGAAACCCAAAGCAACGACTTATACAGTGCAGGAAGCGATTCAAATCCTCCTTTTACGCCAATGGTTCTTACAGAAAAAGATAAAGTAAGAAATCTTAAACATACGCTTTTGGATATCCCGGTTTTAATTGAAGTTCACGGAAACAGATGGTATAATTCCCGTCCTTATGTTGCAGGAGGTATCAATTATATCATGAATTTGCAATCCAATGCCAAAAGTTCTGATGATAATTTGCAGGGTGTTTTCAGATCAACAACCAATAATTTTGCGTGGACAGCAGAAATGGGAGTTCAACTTTATTTTAGAAGATTTAAATTAACACCGGCTATTAGAGGAACTTTCTTTACCAATAACGAAATGGTGGCAGATGATAATACGACGCCTCCATATTGGGCTAAATCAATTTCTACAGCTCAATCCAGAGGATTTATGTTTATCCTTAAATTTGAATAAAAGAATTTTTATATTTTTATTTAGAGAAGATTTGAAAAAATCTTCTCTTTTTTTGTTCATACTTCAAAAAAAGATAGCACTTTGTTACGCTTTAAAATTTAATTTTTATATTTTTGCTTAAATGTTAGAATAAAACACCTGAAATGCTCAAAAATCTTGAGAATAATTTTTTAGAACTGGAGAAAAGAGTTTATACCGTTCATAAAAATTACCGGAATCTGGCTGAAAGATTCGAGGAACTGAGCAAAGAGCATGAAGAATTGCAGAAGAAATACGATGAAGAAAGAGAAAAGAATCAGGTTTTAGCAGTAGAACAAAAAAATATAAAACTTTATTCATCATTGTCAGGAAACCCGGAACACAACCGTTTGATGAAAAATCATATTAACCGGTTAGTAAAAGAAATAGATTCCTGCATTGCCCAACTTCAAAACAGTGGATTGTAATGGATGTAAGACGAATTACGATAAATATCGCTGGAAGAATTTATCCGCTTAATGTTCCTTCCGCTGAGGAAGAAACGCTACGAAAAGTAGGGAAGCAAATTGAAAATATAATTAAAGATTTTGAACAGAATTTTGATGTTCGAGACAAGCAGGATGCTTTAGCCATGTGTTGCCTGAAATTGGGAACCAACGCAGAAATATCTTCTTTAACGAACGAAAAAAATATAAATGCTTCTAATGAAAGATTAATGAAAATTAACCAATTATTGGAAGAATTGGAAAAGTAGATTTTTCTTTTCCTCACCAACTGCCTACAATAATTCTAACACATTAAAGGTAAACTCAACGCTAAACAATTACCGGGCAAATGTTCACTTGATGGCGCGCTGCTTTACGCAGATTACAGAAAGTGAAAATCAGCTCAAATCGTGTTGATTAGGAGTTTACTCTAAATCACTGGATTATTGTAGGTTTTTTTTATTTAAAAATTTGAAGAACATTTAAAATCAATATATATATGACCACCACAATTATTGTCGGTATTATAGCGCTGGTTTTGGGAGCAGTTTTGGGAATGGTTTTCTCAAAATCTTCGCTAAACTCCAAAGCAAAATTTATCGTTGAAGACGCTAAGAAAAATGCCGAAAATCTTATAGAAAAAGCTACGGTTCAAGCAGAAGCTGTTAAAAAAGAAAAAAACGTTCAGGCAAAAGAAAAATTTCTCGAATTGAAATCACAGCACGATGCAGATATTCAATCAAGAGAAAGAAAAATGCAGGAAGCTGAAAAAAGAACCAAAGACAAAGAACAAAAGCTAAATGACGAACTTTCCAAAACCGGAAAATTAGAAAAAGACTTGGATAAGCAAATCGCAGATTATTCCAAAAAACACGAAATTCTTGAAAAAAAGCTGCATGAACTCAACGTTGCTACCGCACAAAAAGTAGAAATGTTGGAGAAAATCTCCAACTATTCTGCGGAAGAAGCCAAAAACGAATTGGTGGAATCTTTGAAAGCAGAAGCTAAAACAAGAGCGCAAGCTCATGTGCAATCCATTATGGAAGAAGCGCAGCTTAATGCTAAAACAGAAGCTAAAAAAATCGTTATTCAAACCATTCAAAGAATTGGTACTGAACAAGCCATCGAAAATTCGGTTTCCGTTTTTAATATTGAATCGGATGAAGTAAAGGGTAGAATTATTGGTAGAGAAGGTCGTAATATCCGTGCTTTAGAAGCTGCAACCGGTGTCGAAATTATTGTTGATGATACGCCAGAAGCTATTTTATTATCGTGTTTTGATCCGGTAAGAAGAGAAATTGCGAGACTTTCTTTGCATCGTTTGGTTACCGATGGAAGAATTCACCCGGCAAGAATTGAAGAAGTGGTGGAAAAAACCAGAAAACAAATTGAAGAAGAAATTATTGAAGTTGGTAAAAGAACCATTATCGATTTAGGAATTCACGGGCTTCATCCGGAATTGGTGAAAATTGTAGGAAGAATGAAATTCCGTTCTTCTTATGGTCAAAACTTACTACAACACTCCAGAGAAGTTGCCAATATTGCAGCAACCATGGCTGCAGAATTAGGCTTAAACGTAAAATTAGCGAAAAGAGCAGGACTTTTACATGATATTGGGAAAGTTCCAGAACAAGAATCTGAACTTCCACACGCACTTTTAGGAATGCAATGGGCAGAAAAATTTGGAGAAAATCCTGAAGTGGTTAATGCAATTGGAGCACACCACGACGAAGTAGAAATGACCTCTCTTCTTTCTCCAATTATCCAAGTTGCAGACGGAATTTCCGGAGCAAGACCTGGAGCAAGAAGGCAAGTTTTAGAATCTTATATTCAAAGATTAAAAGATTTGGAAGCAGCCGCTTTAAGTTTTGATGGGGTTTCCAGCGCTTATGCAATTCAGGCAGGACGTGAGCTTCGTGTAATGGTAGAAAGTGGAAAAGTAAACGATGAGCAAAGTCATCAACTTTCTTATGATATTTCTGAAAAAATTCAGAATGAATTAACGTATCCTGGACAAGTGAAAGTTACCGTTATTCGTGAAACAAGAGCGGTAAATATCGCAAGATAAATTTATCAGCTGATTTTCAGTAGAGTAAAAAATCTTTTTGAAAATTTTTCAAAAAGATTTTTTTTATTTTAAAATGTAAAGTATTTTGACAAAAAGTAAAGCAAACTTAAATATCTGTAAAATGAACACGACAACATTTAAAAGAAATATAGTTCTGTTTCCTAATTATTGTAAATGGATTGGAACCGCTCTTATTGTTTTATCGGCTATTATTTTTATTCTTCAAACCCAAACGAATTTCTTGGCTTTTGATATGGAATATTCGATTCCGCTAACCCTCTTCATTGGTGGTTTAGCTCTAGTGAATTTTTCTAAAGAAAAAATAGAAGATGAAAGAATTCGTAAAATTCGATACAGAACTTTGGCTTATTCTTTTTATACGATGGTTGCATGGGTGTTTATTGGAAGAATAATTAATTCGATCTTTGAGTCAACTTTAGAATTTTATAACTCTGCAACAGCCTTATTAATTCTTATTCTTACGACCAATTTCATTTTTTTTTCAGCTAATAAAGATTTAGATTTAGATGAAGAATAATATCCGAATTGAAAGAGCAATTCTCCATATTACCCAAAAGGAACTGGCAGAAAAAGTTGGTGTTTCCAGACAAACCATCAATTCCATTGAAACAGAGCGTTATGTACCATCCACAATTTTGGCTTTAAAGATTGCTTCAGTTTTTAAAAAAACAGTAAACGAAATATTTTTTTTGGAGGAAAAAGATTAATATTTTATTATAAAAAAGGTTTCATTTCCGTTTCAATTTGTTTTCGTAAATCCATTAATTTTATAGCGTATTGCTCCATTTTTTTTTCGGCATCTGTTTTTGGGATAAATTTTGGAACTTCCACAGAATTTCCTTCATCATCCACCGCAACAAAAACAATGATACAATGTGTTTTTTTTTCAAAATCTTTACGTTTGATGTTGCGCGAAAAAACATTAATCGCAATATGCATACTGGTTTTTCCGGTGTAGATGACTTCTGCTTCCACTTTTACAATATGACCAATTTTTATGGGCGAATAAAAGCGAATTCCACCAACATAAACAGTGACACAATAACTCGAAGACCAGGAACTTGCACAAGCATAACCAGCCTGATCAATCCATTTCATTACACTTCCTCCATGAACATTTCCTCCGTAATTAACATCTGAAGGTTCCGAAATAAACTGAAACGTGGTTTTGTTCTGCATTTTTTTTAAATTTTGAATAAAGGTATTCATAATATTCATAAATTTTGAGCTAAATCGTAATTTTACCCCATGAAAAAAGTTTTTTATTTAAGCTCGTGTGATACCTGTCAAAAAATTTTAAAACAATTTGATTTAAGTGATTGGGAACATCGGGAATTAAAATCGCAGCCTATTTCTAAGGAAGAATTGGCAGAAATGCACCAACTGACAAAATCTTACGAAGCGCTTTTCAGCAAAAGATCAACCCAAATAAAATCAAGAGGGATTGATGTGAAATCTTTAAAAGAAAACGATTTTAAGAAATTGCTTTTGGATCATTACACTTTTTTGAAACGTCCGGTTTTCATCACAGAAAATGAAATTTTTATCGGCAACGATAAAAAGAATTTAGAAAAACTGAATGAATTCTTTAACAAATAAAAAACACCCGAATTTTCGGGTGTTTTTATCTTCCATCTTTAGGCATCCGTCTTCCAATTTTCTACACAAAAGGCATTTTCACTACTTTCGCAGGAATATTTTTATTTCTAATTTGGATAAATATTTCAGAACCTAATTTGAAGCTGGGTTTGTCAACATAAGCCATTCCGATTCCCACTTTTTTCATCGGGCTCATTGTTCCGGAAGTTACTTTTCCAATAACATTTCCTTCTGCATCAACCACAGGATAATCGTGTCTTGGAATTGCTTTTTCCTGCATTTCGAAGCCCACTAATTTTCTGGAAATTCCATCCGTTTTTTGTTTTTCAAATTTTTCTCGGGAAATAAAATCTTTTTCAAATTTGGTAATCCATCCTAAACCAGCTTCAATAGGTGAAGTGGTATCATCGATATCATTTCCGTACAAGCAAAATCCTTTTTCCAATCTTAAAGTATCTCTTGCTCCTAAACCGCAAGGAATTAAACCAAATTCTTCTCCGGCTTTAGAAATTTCGTCCCAAAGGTTTTCTGCAAATTCGTTTTTGAAATAAATTTCAAAACCGCCGCTTCCCGTATAACCGGTATTAGAAATAATTACTTCGGAAACTCCCGCCATTTCGCCCACCGTAAAATGATAATACGGAATTTCCGAAAGATTTACAGAAGTTAATTTTTGTAAAGTTTCTACTGCTTTTGGACCTTGAATCGCAATAAGGGACATTTCATCAGAAGCATTCGCCATTTTCGCACCAAACGTGTTGTATTTTGAAATATGATTCCAGTCTTTTTCGATATTGGATGCATTAACCACGACAAAATATTTTTCTTCATTCATTTTGTAAACGATTAAATCATCTACAATTCCGCCATTTTCATTAGGAAGACAGCTGTATTGTGCTTTTCCGTCATCAAGAGCATCCAGATTATTGGTGGTTACTTTTTGTAATAAATCTTTCGCAGCAGAGCCTTCAATAAAAAATTGTCCCATGTGTGACACATCAAAAATTCCTACTTTTTCTCTTACTGCAAAATGTTCTTCAGTAAGTCCGGAATATTGTACAGGCATCTCAAATCCTGCAAAAGGAACCATTTTCGCCCCTAAAGAAACGTGTTTGTTAAATAAAGCTGTTCTGTTCATTATATTTTTGTTCAATGTTTTAAAAGTTCAAAGTTTCAGGTTGAAATTTGTTCAAAATTGGCCATTCACCATTCACTTATTCATCAATCATAGATGGTGCTTGTATTCATCCAAAATAATCTTAAACCATTCGGTGAAATTTTCCGGATTTTCAGACAATTCTTTTTCCAAATTTTCGGAAGATATATATCGAACTTCAGAAACTTCTTGCGGATTTAAGTGAAATTCTCCTTCATAATTTCCGATAAAAACATGATCCAATTCATGTTCCCATAAATTATCGCCAACATGGGCTTTGTAAATGAAGTGAAATTTTTCTTCTAAATTCGTTTCAATTCCCAATTCTTCTTTTAGCCTTCTTTTTGCCCCTTCAAGATAAGTTTCTCCCCTTCTTGGATGCGAACAAACCGCGTTGGTCCATTGGTTTGGGGAATGGTATTTTGAAGCCGCACGTTTTTGAAGCAACATTTCCCCATTTTTGTTAAATAAAAAAACAGAAAATGCACGGTGCAAAATCCCATTAATGTGGGCTTGCTGTTTTTCCATAAAACCCAAAATTTCATCATTTTCCGAAACTAAAACTACCTGTTCTTCCATAAAAATTAAAGTGACCAAAGATAGTTATTTGCAAAGAGAAGGAAAAGTTTTTTATAAATGAATGCATTTTTTGGCAGATTTAAAATTTAAGAAAACCTTAATGATGCTACTTACTGATTTCCAAAAAATTGACTACTTTTGCCACTTGAAAATTTATGTATGGAACTAGAATATATTGATCATCTGAGTCCAATTTTAAAAGATGGCGTAAAAAATTATTTAATTGATATTGATGGGACTATTACAGATGATGTTCCTAACGAAGAACCACATCGTATGATAACGTGTGAACCTTATCCTGATGCTTTGGAAACTATTAACAGATGGTACGATCAAGGTCACATTATTTGCTTTTTTACTTCCAGAACTGAAGATTTAAAACAAATTACGATAGATTGGCTGGACAAACACGGCTTTAAATATCACAGTGTTCTTTGTGGAAAACCAAGAGGTGGAAATTACCATTGGATCGATAATCATTTGGTGAAAGCAACCCGTTATAAAGGGAAGTTTACCGATATGGTGGAAAAGCAAGTAACGATCGAAGTTTTTAAAGATTAATATAAAATTTTCAAAAAAAATGAAAATATTAGCAAACGACGGATTGGATAAATCTGGGATTGATGCTCTTACAGCGAAAGGTTTCGAAGTCATTACCAATAAAGTTCCACAAGAATTTTTAATTGATTTCATCAACGAAAATCAGATAAAAACCATTTTGGTAAGAAGCGCAACAAAAATCAGAAAAGATATTATTGATGCATGTCCGTCCATCGAAATTATTGGTAGAGGTGGAGTAGGAATGGATAATATTGATGTGGACTATGCCCGTTCTAAAAATATTCATGTCATCAATACGCCTTCCGCATCTTCAGAATCTGTTGCTGAATTGGTTTTTGCCCATTTATTTACTGGTTCCCGATTTTTACAGGATTCTAACCGGAAAATGCCTCTAGTTGGTGATTCTGAATTTGCTTCCCTGAAAAAATCTTACGAAAAGGGAATTGAACTTCGTGGAAAAACCATCGGAATTATTGGTATGGGAAGAATTGGGCAGGAAGTTGCCAGAATAGCTTTAGGTTTAGGAATGCGTGTTATTGCTGCCGATAATAATGTGGGAAAAGCTACGATTAAAGTAAAATTCTACAATAATCAGTTTATAAACGTAGATATTGAAACAGAACCTTTGGAAGATGTTTTAAAACATGCAGATTTTATCACGCTTCATGTTCCCGCACAAAAAGAAGGGTATATGATCGGAAAGCCGGAATTCGAAAAAATGAAAAATGGGGTAGCCATTATCAACTGTTCCAGAGGTGGAGTTATTGATGAAAAGTCTTTAATGGAAGCTTTAGATTCCGGAAAAGTAGCTTTTGCAGGTTTGGATGTCTTCGAAAATGAACCGATACCTTCCAAAGAAATTTTGAACCATTCCAAAATATCTTTAACACCCCATACCGGAGCTTCCACTTTAGAAGCCCAAGATCGTATCGGACTTTCTTTGGCGGAACAAATTTGTTCTATTCTTCAAATTCAATAAATTTTAGAATTACCGAAATAAATAAAAAAATCGCTCTAAACTGGAGCGATTTTTTTTTATAAATTATTTCTTTTAAGTTCATCTCGAATTTCCATTAAAAGAGAATCTGTTGAAGATTGACCAGCAGGTTCTGCTTTTGCCGGTGGATTTACTTTATTGGCAACTTTCACCAACCAGAAAATAACAAAAGCAATACACAGGAAACTAATAACAGAGGATAGGAAATTTCCATATTTTACCCCGTTCCAAACAAGTTTGTCTATTTGATCTAAACCCAGTTTTTCTAACATGGGACTCAATAATAATGGGGTAATAACATCTTCAACTAACGATGTTACAATTTTCCCAAAGGCACCACCAATAATCACCGCTACTGCTAAATCTATTACATTTCCCTTAAATGCAAAATCTTTAAATTCTCTTACAAAACCCATAATTTTTATTTTTATTTATGTTTATAACACAAATGTAAATAATATTCTTTAAAATAATATTAACTTCAAGGACTGGCAATTTTTTTAGAATATAAAAATGAAAATTTTTAATGCAGAACAAATTCGGAGCGCTGATCTTTTCACGATAGAAAATCAGCCTATATCTTCTATTAATCTTATTGAAAAAGCAGCTTTAGCTTGTGTTTCATGGATCGATGTTCATCTCCAAAAGAAAGAAAAATTTGCCATTTTTTGCGGATTGGGCAATAATGGTGGAGATGGTTTTGCCATAGCCAGAATTCTTTATCAAAAAGGTTTTGATGTAGATGTTTTTACCGATATTAAAAATTTAGAAAAACAATCTGCCGATTGTAAAACTAATTTTTTAAAACTCAAAGAATTTTCGGGAATTGATATTTTGGAATTTGAACAAGCTTATCATTTTAATTTTTGCAATGCTACGATTATTGATGCCTTATTTGGAGTCGGATTGAATCGTAAATTGGATGGCAAAATTAAAGATTTGATAGAATTTTTAAACTTGAAAAATTGTTTGAAAATTGCTGTTGATTTACCTTCCGGACTTTCTCCAGATCAGTATTTTGGAAAAGAAGTTGTTATTTTAAAAGCAGATATCACCTTAAGTTTTCAATTTTGCAAAAAAACTTTCCTACATCCCGAAACTGCTGTTTTTTGTGGGAAAATTCAAATTTTAGATATCGGTTTAAGTAAAGAATTTATTCAAAAAGAAAAAACAGAAAATTATGTGATTGATGAGGAATTGATCAAAGAAATTTACCGACCAAGACAAGATTTTTCGCATAAAGGTAATTTTGGAAAAGCTTGTCTTATTGCCGGAAGTTTTGGAAAAATAGGAGCAGCGGTTTTAGCAACCAAAGCCTCACTAAGAACGGGAAGTGGAATTACTTTAGCATTAGCACCAAAATGTGGCTACGAAATTTTGCAAACCCAATGTCCTGAAGCGATGTTTTTGTACGGCGGTAAAGATTTTGTCTCTCAATTTCCGGTGGAGGAAGATTTTACTTGCGGTATTGGACCGGGATTAGGAACCGATCCTGAAACGGAAGATTCTTTCATTACATTTTTAGAAAATTTTCAAAATCCTTTGGTTTTGGATGCTGATGCGCTGAATATTTTAGCTAAAAATCAAGAATATTTAAAACTTATTCCTGAAAATTCTATCATTACGCCACATCCAAAAGAATTTGAGAGACTTTTCGGGAAATTTAAAAACTCGTTTGAAAGATTGGAAAAAGCAAAAGAAATTTCTAAAGAATTGCAAATTTTTATGGTTCTGAAAGACCATTATTCCCAAGTTATAACTCCGGATCAAGAGGTTTTTTACAATATTAACGGAAATTCCGGAATGGTAAAAGGTGGAAGTGGCGATGTTTTAACAGGAATCATCACCTCATTGTTAGCCCAGAAATATTCATCTCGGGATGCCGCGATTTTTGGAGTCTGGCTTCATGGAAAAGCCGGTGATTTTGCAGCAGAAAAATTTTCTAAAGAAGCCATGTTAGCTTCAGATTTAATTAAACAAATTCCAAAAGTTTTTAAAATTTTAAAAAATTAGTGGCTTTATTTTTGAATTAATTTTTTGAAAATTCAAACTATGTTATTGATTAAAAATCTTTTTTCGTTGGTCGTAATTGCACTTTCCATTTCTTGCTCCAATGTTCCTAAAAATATAGCAGGAGAAGAAAATTCTAAAAAAATGGATCAATCCGAATCAAAACAAAATTCAGTGGAAAAATCCTTTTCTGGAACTATTGTTCGGGATTGTACGGGAACTTATATTCGTGTTGAAGGCAAAGATTATCTCGTTTGTAACTTCAAAAAAATTCAGAATTATAAAGAAGGTGCTAAAATCACAGTAACTTATGAAATTCCTAAAGAATGCCCGGAATTTGAGGGAATTGCCGTTTGTATGATGTACCACGAACATGTAGGAATGATTCGCATTTTAAGCATAAAATAAAAAAAACCTCAATTTTGAGGCTTTTTTTTATTCCGGTTTCTCGTTTTGTTCTTCGGTGATTTTTCTGTTTTTCGAGGTAAATAAAATGACAAATCCTGCCAACATAAAAGGAATGGAAAGAATTTGTCCGGTATTCAATCCTGCAAAAGTGATAAATTCATCACCTTGAGGTTCTTTCAAAAATTCTACAAAAAATCTTATCGCCCAAAGAAAAATAAAAAACAATCCGAAAAGAAAGCCTTGTTGATATTTTTTATTGGTATATCTATAAATTAACCATAAAAGAACAAAAAGTAAAAAATAACCTCCAGCTTCAAAAAGTTGAGTAGGATAACGTGCAACAATATCGCCATACTCTGAACTTTGTTGAGGGAAAAGAACCGCAAAAGGAGAATTTTCAGGGGCTGGTTTCCCGATAATTTCCGAATTGAAAAAATTTCCAATTCTTACAAAAGCGCCACCAAGAGCTACTACAATTCCAATTCTGTCATACACCCAAAAAGGATTTTTTCTGATGATTTTATAAGCGTAATAAAGTGTAGTGAAAATTAAAGCAATCGTAGCTCCGTGACTTGCCAATCCGGAAAATCCGGTAAATTTGAATTCAGGTTTTGTTTGTATGGGTAGAAAAACAGACCAAAAATCCTGCTTAAAAAGTTCAGGCTGATAAAAAATAACGTGCCCTAATCTTGCACCCAAAATTGTTCCTACCAAAGTCCAGGTAAATAAGGGTTCTAAATATTTTTGGTTTACATTATCAATTTTAAAAATTTTGGTCATAATAATATACCCCAACCCAAAAGCCAAAATAAACATTAAACTGTAATAATGAAGGGTTATAGGTCCGAGATTAATTCCAGTAGAAGGATCCCAAGTGGTATACAATAGATTCAACATTTTTTATGAATAGTTTTTTATTTTTTTATAAATTATTTTTTTGGTGGAACAGGATCATAACCTTTTCCTCCCCAAGGATGACAACGCATAATTCTCTTAATTCCCAAATAAAATCCTTTAAAAATACCGTGAACTTGCAAAGCTTCCACCATGTAATGAGAACAAGTGGGTTCGTATCGGCAATTTGAAGGTAAAATAGGAGAGATAAACCACTGATAGATTTTTATAGGAACAATCAGTGGAAAAGTGATAATTTTATTGAAGGTGATTTTCAAAACAGTGCAAAAATACTTATAAATTTGAAATTTAAACTTTGAGTTTCAAAAATGTTTGAAAATTCTGTGTTTAGTTTTTAAATTTGGAGAATAAAATTTTCGATTTTGAATCAAAACAGTCCATTAGCGGAACAATTGCGACCCAAAAATCTTGATGAGGTTTTGGGACAAGAACATCTCACCGGACAACAAGGAACCATCCGGAAAATGTTGGAGAATGACACTTTGAATTCCCTGATTTTTTGGGGACCTCCAGGAACCGGAAAAACCACTTTAGCAGAGATTATTTCTGAAAAATCAGGAAGAAAATTTTATAAACTTTCAGCTGTTTCAAGTGGGGTAAAAGAAGTTCGTGATGTGATTGAAGACGCAAAAAAGCAAAATTTGTTTTCCGGTAAATCACCCATTTTATTTATTGATGAAATTCACCGTTTTAATAAATCGCAGCAAGATTCATTGCTTCATGCGGTGGAAAAAGGTTGGATTGTTTTAATTGGCGCCACAACAGAAAATCCAAGTTTTGAAGTGGTATCTGCATTGCTTTCCCGTTCACAAGTTTATGTTTTAAAATCTTTAAGTTTTGAAAAACTGGAAGAACTGGCTGAAATTGCTCTTAAGAAATTCAATGAAAATGAAGAAACGGATTTTTTGCTGAAAGATAAGCAAGCTTTTATTCAGTATTCTGGTGGAGATGCCAGAAAACTTATCAATTCTGTAGAAATTGTTTTGAATAATTTCAAAAATTCGGAAAAAGTAGAAATTTCGAATGAAGATGTATTGTCTGTTTTACAGGAAAACATGGCTCTTTATGATAAAAATGGAGAACAGCATTATGATATTATTTCTGCTTTCATCAAATCGATGCGAGGTTCCGATCCCAATGCTGCCGTTTATTGGCTTGCCAGAATGTTAACTGGCGGTGAAGATATCAAATTTATTGCCCGAAGAATGCTGATTTTAGCTGCTGAAGATATTGGTTTAGCGAATCCAAATGCTTTGGTTGTTGCCAACAATTGTTTTCAGGCTGTGAATGTCATCGGAAATCCTGAAGCAAGAATTATTTTGAGTGAAACAGCAGTTTATTTGGCAGTTTCTCCAAAATCGAATTCCACTTATCTTGCGATTAATGAAGCTATGGATTTGGTGAAAAAAACCGGAAATCTTCCTGTTCCTTTGCATTTAAGAAATGCACCAACCAAACTGATGAAAGATTTGGATTACGGTAAAAATTACGATTATGCCCATTCTCACCAAGGCAATTTTGTGAATTTGGAATTTTTACCTGAAGAAATAAAAGGAACCGTTTTATACCATCCGGGAGAAAATTCCACAGAGAAAAAAATTAAAGAAGAGCAAAAAAGAAAGTGGGGAAATAAGTATTAATCTTTTTTATTGAAAACTTTATAAAAAAAAATTAGTGGCAACGCAACGATAATAATTGGGGAAAGTATAATTCCAAGCAAATTTTCCCAAAAATTTCCGAAACTAAGACGTAGAAGATCTTGAAGAATTTTTTTGGGTTGTTTTAGTAAAGTAAATATTGCAAAACCTAAGAGTCCAAAAAAAAGTCCGCCAAAAAATAACTGATACAATAGTTTTTCATCCATAAAAAAAGCGTTCCGAAGAACGCTGATATTTTAGAAAGTGTTGATGTGCAGTATGTCTCGACCTTCAAAACTTTTCACGCTTAGTTTCACAATAGCATCCGAAATAATTTTCATTTTGGTATCTTTCAAAAACATGCCGTCAAATAAAACAGGACTTTCCGCAGCCAATTTATTTTGTTTGTTTAAAGAAGCAAGGGTTATTTGGTCGAAAGAAACTTCTTTCATTTTAACATCAATAACACCATTCGTAGGAACAATTTGTAATGTTTTAAGATAATCCGGAACACTGTTTTTATAAACATTCACCGATTCTATTTTTTTAGCATCTATTTTCTTCATGAAAGCTTCTGAAGTAACAGCGCCATCCACAATTACTAAAGGACTTTTTTGCTGAGAAAATACTAACCCAGAAATTGTTATTCCTAATATAAGTAATATTTTTTTCATTTTTTTACGATTATATTTTCACAAATTTAGTAAAAAGTTTCATTTTTTTTATTTTTCTTCAAAAATTATTCAGATTTTTTTATTTCGCTTTTTTCTGAAATTCCATTATTGTTGAAAGCTTCAATTTGGAAATAATAAGCATCAGTTCGATCTGCACCCGTAAAAAAATATTCGTTTTTTTCGAAAACCATAATACTTCCGTACATTTTATCTGGAGACTTACCCCAATAAATTACATAACCATCCGCTTCAGGATTTTGTCTCCATTTCATCCAGATGCTTCTCCGTTCTCCGTATTTCTTTGGATCAGATCTTAATGGGACAAAATCTTCTACTTTTGATGGTGCTTTTCCGCTTCCTTTTCCAAAAACTCTAAATCCGCTAATGCCAAATTTACCAGTAGGCATTTTTAAATTTTCCATTTTAAGAAAACGGGCTTTTACCGGGGTGGAAAGTTCAACATAATCATGCGGGACATCGGTTTGGTTTTTGGATTTATCGACTAAAATTTTCCAATTTTTTCCATCATTACTGCCATAAATTTTGTACTGATGCATTTTACCAATTGTTTTGCCTCGAAATTCAACATCTTGATCCGCATAATTGATTTGTATGGCATTAATGGTCGAAATTTCTCCTAAATCCGTTTGAAACCATTCTCCAGAATTTCCGGTTTTTGCAGACCAATAAGTTTTGATGTCTTCATCTACCGCAAAATTAGGTTGATAGCCACCCAAAGTGGATTAGGCTTGAACCGGTTTGTTATAATTTAGCAACATCCAGCCTGTAAATAATCCTTTAGAGAAATCTTTTCCTTTTGCAAATTCAGGAATATAGGTCGGGAAATCTCCATAGGCAGTATTGCAATACATCACATCATCTTTATCAAAACCGGCAGGCCAAATTCCTAAACGTCTTTCAAAATTATTTTTTACGGAAATAAAAATGGTGGAAACATGCCAGTAATTTCCATAATTGTCCTGAAAAGTTCCGCCATGTCCAGCGCCTCTTGCAAAACCTCCGGGTTTGTACGAAAATGGATTGTGCTGTTGATATTCATATCCTTCCAAAGGATTTTTGGAAACATAAACACCATCAGAATAGCCACTAAATTCTGTAGCCGGAGCTCCATACTGCATATAATATTTTCCGTTGTGTTTGGTAACCCAAGCTCCTTCGACAAAAGGTTGAAGAAATACATTGTCGTTATATTCTCCAAATCTTTCCCAGCCATGATCTTCAGGTTTTAATCTAATGATAGGTTTTACATAACCTTCACTTTGCAAATTTTTTACTTTTACTTCGGTTCCTAAAATAGGCCATTCGTTGCTGGAACCCCAGAAGAGATATAATTTATTTTTATCTTCATCATAATGAAATGCAGGATCCCAAGCTCCAACTTTTAAGGTATCTACAGCGATTTTCCAATCGTCTTTCGTAGGATTTGTAGATTTCCAAATAGGAAAATCGGATTCCCAAGTAGAACCATAGACATAAAGGGTGTCTTTCATTGCCCAAGCTGCTGGAGCATTGAGGTCATGAATGTATTTGTTGTCTCTTAAAAATTTTCGCTGAACAAAATTCCATTTTAACATATCATCACTGTACCAATATCCTTCTTGATTTGTAGAAAATAAAAATAATTTTTTTTGAAAATTGACAATTACAGGATCTGCTGTAGCCCTATGCTTTCCGTGTTTTGAAAAAACTTCAAACGGCGTGTAACCATAATCGATATTAATAGGATTGCAATAGGTCTTTTGTTGAGCCAATGAATATTGAAAAGAAAATAAACTGACAATGAGGATTAAAAATAATTTCATGGTAAATAAATTGCTTTCCGTAAATTTTATTGAAATTATGGTTTTATCCAATTTTTTTCGATCAGTTCCATTAGGAAATCTGGACATTTTATAGGCTTCTTTTTTTCAGCATCCATAAAATATAAGGTAGTGGAAGCTTCCGTAATTTTTTGTTTCGATTCGTTAAAAATTTCATAATCAAAAGTAATTCTTACTCCCGGAACATTTTTTATAAAGGTGTGAATTTCTAAAATTTCGTCGTAATACGCCGGTTTCAAATATTTAATTTTATATTCTGAAACAGGAAGCCAAATTCCTCTTTTTTCAATGGCTTCGTAAGACATCCCAATACTGCGGAAAAGTTCTACTCTGGCCACTTCAAAATATTCTGCATAGTTGCCATAATAAACGTATTTCATGGGGTCTGTTTCTCCGTAACGTACACGTAATGAATGTTTTGTGTGAATCATTTTAAGTCTTTCGTAGATCATACAAATATATTTTTAAATAATCAAGACGACAAACGTTTTTTTTTCCACATTATATTTTTCATCTTTGTCTTCCTGATAAAATTTGTGTAAGACGGAAAAATTGTTGCAGAAAATATGAACGAAAATTTAGTATTGATTTGGGAGAAATGTCTTCAGTTTATGAAAGATAATCTCAATGCGGCGGAGGATAATTCTAACCTAAAAAAACTTGAAAACTCTTTCGATTTATTGTTCGATAAAGTACATCCTGTGTCTTTATTGGATAATAATTTAACCTTAATGGTTCCAAGTGATTTTTACAAAGAATACATTGAAGATAACTATTTGTCTTTACTTTCTGCTGCCCTTAAAAAATACATCGGAAAAGGCGTGAAACTTTGGTATCAGGTAATGGAGAATAAGCCTTCCGGAAAAGAAAAACCAATTACGGTAAATGTAAAAGGTAAATCGACTTCGGCTCCAAAAATTCAGGAAACGTTGCCACAAAATATTTCTGCACAAAATATTGTAAATCCGTTCGTAGTTCCGGGAATTAAAAAAATAAACATCGATTCCAATCTAAAAGCTGATTTTTCTTTTGATAATTATGTAGAAGGTGAAAGTAACAAATTTGCTTCTACAGTAGCAAAATCTATTGCTAAAAGACCAGGAGCAACCGCTTTTAACCCTCTGTTTTTGCATGGTGGTTATGGTGTCGGAAAAACGCATCTTGGACATGCAGTGGGATTGGAAGTGAAAAATTCTTTTCCCGATAAAGTAGTTTTATATCTTTCTTCAGAAAAATTTATTCAACAGTTTGTTTCGGCTGCCAAAGCGCATAAGCAAACTGAATTTGCGAATTTTTACCAAAATATCGATGTGCTGATTATTGATGATATACAGTTTTTATCTGGGAAATCGGCAACACAAGACAGTTTTTTCCATATTTTCGATTATTTGCATCAAAATGGAAAACAAATTATTTTAACTTCTGATAGAGCGCCTGTTGATATTATGGATATTCAGGAACGTATTGTTTCCCGTTTCAAATGGGGACTTACTGCTGAAATAAAAGCGCCTGATTTTGATACCAGAAGAAAAATTATCGTTGATAAATTGAGCAGAGACGGAATTGTTTTAACAGATGATATGCTGGATTTCTTGGCTACAGAAGTAAAGACAAGTGTTAGAGATTTAATTGGCGTTATAAACTCCGTAATTGCTTATTCTACAGTTTATAAATCTGATCTTACTTTAGATTTGTTAAAAGAAACGATTAGTAAAATTGCTTCTAATAAAAGAAAAGTTATCAATATTCCTTATATTCAAGAAGTGGTTTGCGAATATTTTGGAATTAAAAGAGAAGAATTACTTTCCAAAACCAGAAAAAGAGAAATTGCACTTCCAAGACAGTTAGCTATGTATTTTTCTAAAGAATATACCAGTGCTACCTTTACAAAAATTGGGGAAGAAATGGGTGGTAAAGATCATTCTACCGTGATGTATGCCTGTGAAACGATAAAAGACATTTCCAAAATTGATAAAGAAATAAAAAAATATGTTAAAGAACTTTCGGAAAAACTGAAAGGCTAGTTTTTCTGATCATAAAACACAAGAGGGGTAGCAATATTCCTCTTTTTTATTTATTTTTATAAAAATTGAAGAAATGAAAATTTTAATGGTTTGTTTAGGTAATATTTGTAGAAGTCCGCTTGCAGAAGGTATTTTAGCTTCAAAACTGAATGATGATTTTCAGATTGAATCTGCTGGAACCATTTCGATGCATGAAGGAAAACAGCCTGATAAAAGATCCATAAAAATTGCGGAAAAACATGGAATTGATATTTCTTCGCAACGCTCAAGACCCATAACCAAAACCGATTTGCAGAAATTTGATAAAATTTTCTGTATGGATCTTGAAATTTATAAAGACGTCATTTCATTAACCTCGAATGAAGAACAAAAGCAAAAAGTTTTTTTGTTTTTGGAAGCTGCAGGACAACATGGTGAAAATATTGAAGTTCCAGATCCTTATTGGGGTGATATGAATGATTTTGAAAACATTTTCCAAATGATTGATAAAGCCTCTGAAAAAATTGCAAAACAACTCCTGAAAAATTAAAAATACTTCTAACGTTTCCTTTTTATAATCATGCTTTTCCTAATTCCCGCCTATCTTTCTGAATATTCTCCTTTAGATTATTTTGCTCCCATCATTAAAGAGTATATTTTAAAAACCGACTATTTTTTTGTAGAAAACGAAAAAACAGCCAGAAAAATGGTGAAATTTTTTTGTCCAGAAAAAAAGCAAAGCGATTTGAAATTATTTCTTTTAGATAAATATTCTGAAACACCGGATTTAAAAGAAGCCCAAAAATTAATGAAAGAAGGTCAGGATTTTGGTTTGCTTTCAGAAGCAGGACTTCCCTGTATAGCGGATCCTGGAAATATTATGGTGAAATGGTGCCATGAAAACTCTATAAAAGTTATTCCTGTAAATGGTCCCAGTTCCATTATTTTAGCGTTAATTGCAAGTGGTTTTAATGGTCAGGAGTTTACCTTTCACGGATATCTTCCTATTGATAAGGAACAGAAAAAAAAGAAAATTCAGTTTTTGGAAAGCTTGGTTCAGAAAAACGGTGCGTCTCAAATTTTTATGGAAACCCCTTATCGTAATAATGCGCTTTTAGAAGATTTAATTAAATTTTTGAATCCGAATTCACAGCTTTGTATCGCTGCAAACATCAACCATCCAACGGAAGAATTTATCAAAACCTTGAAAATTTCGGAATGGAAAAATAAAAAACCAGAACTTCATAAAATTCCGGCTGTATTTGTTTTGGGGACATAATTTTTTAATATTTCAGTCCATACTTATTCATAACGAAATGAAGTAACCAAATTGGGGCTATTAACAAAAATTGAAGATCTTTCAAAAAGGAAAGTTTTTTTCCTTCAACATGACGTCCGTAAAATAAACCGCCACAAGAAATGACAACTAAAATTAGAAATAAAATTCCCGAAAGATGACCGAATTGTGCGTTTATAATAGATATTAAAAATTGCAAAATCATCATAATTGTGAGCATTATTATTGCGATTCTCCAGGATAAAGTAGCATAATATAAGGCAACTAATAGGATCGATAAAAAGCTTACAACGCTGATTAATCCAAAGTTTTTAAGGTAAAAGTGTGGGGAAGGTAAAATAGAAATAATTCCCATGATTGCGAAAAAAATAAGTGGAACACAAATAAGGTGTATCCTCTTATTCACGGCGTCATTATGGCTTTCGGAATACTCCGAAAATAACCGTTCAATTTTTTTCATGATTGTGCTTTGGAGCAAAATTAGAAAAAAACAGTAATACAAAAAATTTATTTTTTAATCCAGTTCAAAATTTCTGGTAAAATAATACTGTCACGTTTATATCTACTGAAGAAGCGTGGCGCATGTCCACTGTTTTTCATGTAAATCAATTGATGCGGAATATTTTTTTCTGTAAGCACAGAGTCCAGTTTAAAACCTTGTTTTTTATTCACTAAAACATCATTTCCACCTTGGAATATTAATGTTGGAACATGGGAAACATGAGCAATTGGACTGGCTTCCATAAATTTTTCACTCAAATTTTTTCGTTTGAATTTTTCCCCAACCACAGTTTCAATAACGGGAGAAGAATAATAAGAATAAAAAGATTTGGTATAATTCTCGGTATAAAAATCGCTGGGTCCGCTAAGGGAAATTATTTTTTTTATTTTTTCAGGATTTTGATAACCGTACAGTAAGGCTAAATGCGCACCAGCACTTTCACCGAGTAAAATATAATGATTGGGAAATAAATGCGCTTTCGGTGTTAATTTATTGAATGCCGAAATGGCTAACCCAATATCTTCCAATTGCTGTTTGTAAGTTATTTTTTTATTTTTTGAAACCAATCGGTAATTAATATTTACAGAAGGAATATTATTTTCGAAAAGAAATTTTTGGATCATAATCATATGTTCTTTTCGCCCGAATTTCCAACCTCCACCATGAACTAAAATTACAGTTGGGCTTTCTTTTTGGTAATTTGCTGGAAGAAAAATATCCATTACCTGTTTTTTATTTTCTCCGTAAGGCTGATTAAATATTTTCTGCTGATTTTCCGGACCAACCCAAACTCTGTATTTGGTATTACAGGAAGTAAGGAAACCAGTTAAAATTCCTAAAACCCAAAAATGATATTGCAGAAGGTATTTTTTCACAAAATAAGAGCAGATAAATTCATTCCAAAATTAATGAAATTAATAAAACTCATAAAAAAAGGAAGCGATATTGCTTCCTTTATAATTTTTAAAATTTAATTGAAAAGATCTTTTACTTTATCAAAAAACGTTTTCTCTTTTCCGGAAGGTTCAGCTGCTAAGCCTCCATTTTTCATTTGATTTTCAAAAAATTCTTTTTGTTCGGCATTCAAATTTTGTGGGGTCCAAACATTAATATGAACAAACATATCACCTTTTCCGTAACTGTCGATGCTTGGAAGACCTTTTCCTGCTAATCTTAAAATTTTTCCGGATTGTGTTCCTGCATCTACTTTTATTTTTACTTTTCCACCAACGGTTTGGATTTCTTTTTGTGTTCCTAATGCTGCTTCTGCAAAGGAAATGTATAATTCCTGATGAAGATTATCACCTTCACGTTTTATATTTTTATCCTCTTCTTCTTCTACAACGACTAATAAATCGCCGGGAGTTCCTCCAAAAGGCGCATCATTACCTTTACCACGAACATTTAGCTGAATTCCGTCTCTTGCACCAGCAGGAATCTGGATGGTAACTTCTTCTTCATCTTTTACTAATCCTTGAGCATTAGCACCAGCCGGAATTTTATCTGCTACTTTTCCTACACCTTGACAAGTTCCACAAGTAGTTTGTGTTTGCATTTGTCCGAACATGGTGTTCATCACTTTTATTTGGGCACCGCTTCCATTACAGGTTGGACAAGTTTTAGAAGTTGCTCCTGGAGCTAATTTTAGTTTTTTTACTTTGATGGTTTTTTGGGTTCCGTTCACCATTTCTTCAAGATTAAGCTTTATCCTTACTCTTAAATTGGAACCGCGAACTTGCTGTCTTCCACCGCCACCAAAACCGCCAAAACCACCGCCACCAAAATGCCCACCAAAAATATCTCCAAATTGTGAAAAAATATCTTCCATGTTCATTCCGCCGCCAAAACCACCGCCGCCAAAACCACCAGCTCCGCCCATTCCTGCATGTCCGAATTGGTCGTACCGCGCTTTTTTGTTATCGTCGCTTAAAACTTCGTAAGCTTCTGCGGCTTCTTTAAATTTTTCTTCGGCTTCTTTATCTCCAGGATTTTTATCCGGGTGATATTTTAAGGCCATTTTACGGTATGCTTTTTTTATTTCTTCTGCAGAAGCAATTTTGGAAACTTCCAGAACTTCGTAATAATCTCTCTTCGACATTTATTTTAAAATTTTTGTCTGAATTAATTTCCGGTTACCACTTTGGCAAAACGAATCACTTTGTCGTTTAATGTATATCCTGTTTCTACCACATCTACAATTTTTCCTTTTAAATCTTCTGAAGGAGCTGGAATTTGAGTGATTGCTTCGTGAAGATTAACATCAAAATCGTTTCCGACAGAAACTTCAATATTTCTTAAGCCTTTTTCGTAAAGTTTGCTTTTGAATTTTTGGTAAATCAATTCAACACCTTGAAGATCAGATTCTGTTCCGTTTTGTGCTATTGCTTTTAAAGCTCTCTCAAAATCATCTAAAACGCCCAGCATGGAAATCATCATGTCTTGGTTTGCGTATTGGGCAAACTCCATTCTTTCTTTTAAGGTCCTTTTTTTATAATTTTCGAATTCTGCATAAAGACGCATATAACGGTCTTTCTCTTCTGCCAAAAGTTCTTCTGAAGAAGGTTGCGATGTCACAGTTTCAGCAGGGTTTTCCTGTTGATTTTCACTGTTTTCTTCTGGAAGATTGATGTTTTCTTCGTGTATATCTTGATTTTCTGACATAATAATTATTTTTCTGAAAATATTTTGTCAAACTTTTTGCCAAATCGAAGATGCGGACAATTCGGCAGAATCACTTCAATGGAAAACGGTACGAAACGCCGAATGAAAAAAAGTATTCGGGGGAAATTTCGGAAATTCCAACTCCAGTAGATGCATCTAACTGAAAATCTTGATTTATTAAATAAGTAATTCCACCATCGAATCTATGATCTGAAGACTGATATTTATTAAGAAATCCATACAGTTCTATAAATCCACCAAACTTTTCTGAAAATGCATAAGCAGTTGAAATGGTGTATATTCCTGTTGCATCAGGTGTTTCACCATTCCAATCAACACCAATATTATATCCTAAATTTAATTTTTCGGAAAGGCTGTGTTGAAAAAGAAACCTAAAACTTGGAGCAATATGTTTGGTATGAAAGGATTTTGATCCTAGATTTGAAGTTGTTAAGTGTCCAATAAATGAAGTTTTTGGCATCATATTTTGCTCTTCCAAAAGATTTACTTTGAATCCAAAAGTAAATGGAACAACTCCAAAATTTTTCTGATTTTTGAAAGAGTTTGTAGCTATTTCGGTCATCATTCTCAATTCCATATTCTGAGTTAAACCGTATTTCCATAAGATGGTTGGAGATAAATAATTTTGAAAATCTTTATTTTGTTTTTCAAACATGAAGCCAATTTCAGTTAGAAGGTGGTTAATTGGAGTAATTGCAGGTGATTCAGTTTGATCAGGACGATCAGTTTGAATTGTGGATTCTTGGGCTAAATTAAAAATTCCCGTTGAAGCAAAAATTAAAAATAAATATCTTTTCATTCTGCGAAAATATAAATGTTAGATTAATCTAACAAATTTTATTTCATAAATCTTTTAATGAAATAAAAAAATAAAAAAAACCGTCCAATTTCGGACGGTTTAAAAATTTATGATGAAAGATTATTTAGCAAATCTTACAGCCATTTTTCTATCAACCGCTCTTTCGGCGTCAGTTGCTTCCGCAGGAACTGTAGCATATTTACTTCCGTAACCTTCTGCATCTAAAACCTGAGCCGAAACCCCATTATCCGACAACCATTTTTTAATAAATTCAGCTCTTGCATCTGAAAGTTTTACGTTATCTGCTTCATTTCCTGTTTTATCGGTATATCCACCAATTTTAATTTTTGCATCAGGATAAGCTTTCAAAATAGCTAACAAATTGTCTAATTGAACTTGCGAACCAGCTTCCAATTCTGTTGAAGAACCCATTTTAAAATTTACATTGTCAAAATCATACCAAGTATCTTTCAAAACAGCATCATTTTCGGCGTTTTTATAGCCATCCGATTTTAAGAAATTGATCATTCTTTCCTCCATTCCACCAGCAAAACCTTTTAATGCAGTTCCGTTTAAGTCTATATCAGTTGTTGTTCTTGTCATTGAAGCAGTATCTGAAACTATAACGGTTGTATCAGTTTCAACAACTGTTGAATCTGTAACTACAGCCGTATTGTCTGCTTCTTTTTTATTGCATTGCTTCCAAACAAACCAACCTAATAATAATAAAAGTAGAAGAGGAAGTAACCATTTCCAAATAGAACCACCACCATTATTGTCGTTGTTGTCAACATTTACATGTGTTGCTCCACCTCGGTTTACCTCAACTTTTGGCTCACCATAAGAACTTACAGTAACTCTTTCGCTTGTTGACGTATCTCCGCCAAACCAATTTCCTAATCCTAAAGAAGCTAATGACAGACCTGCAGGAAGTAAAGTTGAAACAATTCCTTTTTGATCGGATAGTAATGATGAAATTCCAGAGCGGTCTAAATTATTATCAGCAGCGTATTTTCCAACTGATCCTAAAGTTGCTCCTGTAACCATATTCAACAAAGAATTGGAAGATGAATTACTAATTCCAGAAAAACTTGAAATGGCATTCAACAAAACAGTTAATTTATCTCCAAAAATTGCAGAAAGAATGGTAGAGATTAGAGAATTATTTGAAGTTCCACTCAATAAATTTCCAAGTAAACCGCTATTTGAAGAACTTGTAATAGCGTCCAAAACTGAAGAATTACTAGAATTATTTGCTAAACCACCAACAACCGCAGGAAGTAATCCGCTGATTGCTTTTGAAATTCCAGACTCGCTTTCACCCAATTGTGATGCTGTTTGTGAAATGAGTGCGGGACCAAGTTGTCCCTTAATCAAATCGATGATGTTCAATGACATAATAGTTTAATTTAAAGTTAATGTAATCAAAGATAAGTATTTTTAAACCTAACAAATTTCATTAACTTTAAATTATATAATATTAAAATCAAAAACTATTAATGTGTAATTTAATATGCTTTTGCGAAAATTACCCTTTGTTTTGAAGGTTTTCCCGATATAAGAGAAACACCTTCTTCTAGTTTGCTGTCTAAAGGAATGCAGCGTATGGTGGCTTTGGTTTCTTCTTTTATTTTTTCTTCTTCTTCTTCAGTTCCATCCCAATGTGCTGAAATAAATCCACCTTTTTCCTCTAAAACTTTTTTGAACTCGTCGTAAGAATTAACCTCCGTAATATTTTCTTTTCTGAAATTAAAAGCCTTTTGATAAATATCTTCTTGAATTTTTTTAAGCAAATCTTCAATATAAATTTCGATATTTTCGATAGGTTGAACTTCTTTGGTTAAATTATCTCTTCTGGCTACTTCAACCGTTTTGTTTTCTAAATCTCTTGCTCCTAAGGCAATTCTAACAGGAACACCTTTTAGTTCATACTCTGCAAATTTCCAGCCTGGTTTGTTTTTGTCGTCGTTATCGTATTTTACAGAAATTCCTTTCGCTTTTAACTTGTTTACAATATCAAACGCTACTTTATCAATTTGCTTCAGTTGTTCCTCTCCTTTGAAAATCGGTACAATTACTACTTGAATTGGTGCCAATGTTGGAGGTAAAACCAAACCGTTATCATCTGAATGCGCCATAATTAAAGCCCCCATTAAACGAGTGGAAACTCCCCAAGAAGTTGCCCACGCATGTTCCATTTTTCCTTCACGGTTGGTGAATTTTACATCAAAAGCTTCAGCAAAATTTTGCCCCAAAAAGTGAGAAGTTCCTGCTTGCAAAGCTTTTCCATCCTGCATCATCGCTTCAATACAATAGGTTTCTTCTGCGCCGGCAAATCTTTCAGAAGGCGTTTTTATTCCTTTAATTACAGGAACAGCCATAAATCTTTCTGCAAAATCAGCATAAACATCTAACATTTTTTCAGTTTCTTCAATGGCTTCGTCTTTAGTTGCATGTGCAGTATGACCTTCCTGCCAAAGAAATTCAGCAGTTCTCAGAAAAAGCCTTGTTCTCATTTCCCAACGAACAACATTAGCCCATTGATTAATGAGTATTGGAAGATCTCGGTAGGATTGAATCCAGTTTTTGTAAGTATTCCAAATAATAGCTTCTGAAGTTGGACGAACAATAAGTTCTTCTTCCAGTTTGGCTTCTGGATCAACGATTAATTTTTTTGGATTTTCTGGATCTGTTTTTAAACGGTAATGGGTAACCACCGCACATTCTTTAGCAAAACCTTCTGCGTTTTTTTCCTCAGCCTCAAAAAGACTTTTGGGAACAAAAATTGGAAAATATGCATTTTGATGTCCGGTTTCTTTAAACATTCTGTCCAATTCATCCCGCATTTTTTCCCAGATTGCAAAACCGTAAGGTTTAATTACCATACAACCTCGAACTCCCGAATTTTCTGCTAAATCCGCCTTAACAACCAGTTCATTATACCATTTGCTATAATCTTCACTTCTTGAAGTTAATTTTGCCATTTTTTTTATAAAATTATTTTATGTTTATTTTTTTTAACTTTACGATAAGAATATCATCTAATAAAAGAATACATTGATCCTGCTACAATCCACATTTATGGTATAATTTTGGCAGAAAGTTGTGCAAAGATATTTAAAATTAAAATTTCAGTTACTATGAAAAAAAATATATACAGAAACGTCTTAGAAATGGCTAAATCTAAAAGTGTTTTTGCTGTTTTTATGGGAATGATTTTGGTTTCCTGTGGAACACAAATGGGTGGCTATAGTGAAACGGACGGTGTTTACTACGATCCAAATAAGGATACTTTACCGGCAGGAGTTATAATTAATAACGAAGGAAATCAAGTTGGAGAATATTATGACTACAATTTGAATCAACCCAGTATTATTGAAAATAGTGAGAAAAATACATTTTACCAGCAAAACCGATTTGAAAATTGGAATAATAATACACCTGATGATTCGGATTGGGGAGTTTATGCAGGAAATGAAACCAATTATTATGATAATTTTTGGGGAAATCCTTGGGGATTTTATAATTCTTATTGGGGATCCGGATTTGGATTAGGATTTTCTTGGGGTTGGGGATCTCCGTACGGAGGTTGGTATGGTTTTAATCCTTATTGGGATTTTGGATTTAGCCCATATTGGTATGGAATGTATCATCCTTATCATAATTTTTATGGTTTCGGTATGCCATATTATGCTTATTACAATCCTTACTATGGATATTATTCTCCTTATTACTATGGAAATGGATATAATTATCGTAGAAGTGGAGCAAATGGCAGACTAAACAACAGTTATACCCAAGGTGGACTTAATCGTATGTCTAATCAAAATGCTCGTTTCAGAAGCAATTCAAATTCAGCCTTAAGAACAATGCCTCAAAATAATGGTTTCCGTCAAAATAATAACCAGCAAAGAATGAGATCGGAACAACCTCGTTATCAAAATAACAATACAAGGCAGTATCCGCAACAAACACAACCCAGAACAAGATCTTATGATAATGGTGGTTTCAGATCCAGTGGAGATGGAGGATTTAGATCTGGAGGAATGAACAACTCAACTGGAGGAAGCAGATCCGGAGGTACAAGATCCGGAGGTTTTAGATAAAAAGTAGTAAATTTTAAATAATAATGATAAAAAAATCTTTAATAGTTGTAAGCATTTCAGCCGCATTTTTCTTGAATGCACAAGATGTTTCCGTTATAAAAAATACCACAGAAATCTATAGTGGATCAAATAATGTTGGATCTGCAAAATACAACAGTATGGCTGGTTCAATGGGAGCCTTAGGAGGAGATGCTTCCACTTTAATGTCCAATCCAGCAGGAATTGGTGTGGCGATTTCGAGTACGGTTTCCGGGACGCTTTCTTTTGAAAATAACAGCAATTCAAGTTCGTTAGCTGGAGGATCAAAAACGTTTTCGACCAATAAATTTAATTTAGGAAATTTCGGCGGTGTTGCTACTTTTCAGTTGCTCACTGAAACTCCTTGGAAATTTGTAAACGTGGGCGCTAATTTTTCAACTCAATCTATAGAAGATTATATTGAAACTCCGGGAAATAATAATTTAATTTTTCCCATTGTTGCTGCCGGAGATAATTTATCTTATGAAAGACATGCCTATGACAGAACCGGAGATGTAAATAAGATGAATATTGGAGTAAGTGCAAACTACGACAATAGGATTTATATTGGTGCAGGCTTAAATTTCCATAATTCCCAAATTGATCAGTTTGATATTGCACAACTGTATTCTTCTTTAAACAATAGCTCAGATATTTATCACAAACAATACACGCCATTTTCTGAAATTTCAAACGGATTTTCAGGTTCTGTCGGAATTATTGGAAAAGTAAACCAACAATTTAGATTGGGAGCATCAATAGAAACCCCAACTTGGTGGAATATTGAAAGAGCTTATAATTATTACGAAAGTCCTTCAGACGGTTCTGCTGGTGAAGACCGGTTTTTAACAACTCCTATGAAAGCTACTTTAAGTGCCGCATTCGTTCCAAACAAAAATTTTGCATTGAATGTGGATTATATGTTGGGCGTTACAAAACCAAAATATAAAGAATATGGTGCTGCAGAAGTTGAATTAAACGATTTCTTCAACGAAAATTATAAAAATGTTTCAGAAGTTAGAGTAGGTGCAGAATATCGTATTGAGCAGTTCAGACTTCGTGGAGGTTATGCTATGACAACCAATCCTTTTGATGCAATTTCAATAAATGATTTGTCTGTAAACGGAGCAACTTCAACAAAATCGTATTCAGATTTAATTTTGGGTAAAAGGAATACTTTTGCTTTAGGTTTAGGGTATGATTTTCCTTCGATGTTTGTAGATTTAGGTTATCAAAATGTGAGTTCACAATACAGCAATCCATTTTTGCAGGGATTTTCAACGTATAATTCCGGATATTTTGGCAATGCTTACATTGTAGAATCTGATGCTTACTTGGTTTCAGATGTAAAAAACAGTAAGAATAATATTTACTTTACTGTAGGTTGGAAATTCTAAAAAATTTTTATAAATATTTGAAAAACTTCGAAAAAATTCGAAGTTTTTTCTTTTTAATGATGGTGAAAACTGTGCATTGCAATAGCAACAACAACCCCTAAAACCACCATCGAAATTTTCTGCCAATCGATGTTATGATTTTTGTTGCTTTCAAAAATAATGACCGATGAAATATGAAGAAAAATTCCGCCCACCAAAGCTAAAAAATAAGATTTTACTTCTGCATCAATAAAATTTCCTAAAAGCATTCCCAAAGGAGAAGCCAATGCAAAAATAGTAATGATTACCCATGAAGTTCCTGAAAATTTTCCGTTTTTAATTAAGAAAGCCCCTAAAATAAAAGAAATAGGAAGGTTATGAAGTAAAATTCCCGTTAAATAAGGTGAAAAAATATCCGTTTCATTTCCTAATGGGATTCCTTCAATAAAAGCATGAATAAACATTCCCAACATTAAAGCAATAGGTAAAATTCCGTGTTCTGAATGATGATGAAAATGCCCATGTTCAAAACCTTTGGTAAGATTTTCGAGCAAAAGTTGCAACAAAACACCGCCAATAACCCAAATCCCGATATTATGATTTTCTGAATGATAAACTTCCGGGAAAACTTCATTCAAACAAATCGTTATCAGAAATCCGGCACTAAAAATCAAAAGGTTTTTCGCTAATTTAGCGTTGCTACCGAAATATTTTCCAAGGAAAACTCCAGCTAAAACACTTAATATGAGTAAAAAAACAATCATTTTGCTTCAAGAATTAAAATACTGCGAGGAGAAGTTTTTGCATCAAAATCTTCTAAAAGATAATTTCCAAAAATGTGTTTTTTTGAAAAACCAATTTTTTCGGCAATTTCTAAAATTTCTTCTGCTTTGTGCAATTTTACTTTTTCGAAGTAATGATGTTGTTGATTGTCATCTTCAAAAATAATGTCTTTAATAATATAATTGTTTTCAATTCTTTTTTTGATGTGAAAATCTATTCCACCTTTATGTTGAATAGTTTCTGGGACAAGCGTTTTTTTTACAAATTCTTCATTCAGAAAATCTAAAACAAAGATCCCTTTATTTTTCAAAGCATTTTTCACGGAAACAAAAACTCTTTCGTCGTCTTTTTCATCATCAAAATAACCAAAACTGGTGAAAAGATTCATCACCATATCTGCTTTTTCAGAAATCAATTGAGGAAAAATTTCATCCCGCATATCATGAACTGCAAATTTCAAATTTTCATTTTCAAATTGTTGGTTATGTAAAATGCTTTCTTCCGAAAGATCCAAACCCATAACATCATAACCAAGCCGATTCAGATAAAGAGAATGTCTTCCTTTACCACAAGCCAAATCGATTATTTTTGAATTTTTGGGTAATTTTAAAAATTTCGTAAGTTTTGAAATAAAGATTTCCGCCTCCTGAAAATCGCGGTCTTTGTATAAAATATGGTAATAGGGTGTATTAAACCACTCTTTGAACCAAGCCATAATGCAAAAATAGCTAAATTTGCCGAATATTTTTTTTCAAAAATCAATTTATGAATACAGAAAATTTACCAATCCAGATTAAAACATTCTTTGGTTTGGAGCCTATTTTAGCTGAAGAAGTTAAAAAACTGGGTGGAAGAGAAGTGGAAATAAAGAACCGCGCAGTAAATTGTGTTGGTGATTTGGGTTTTCTGTATAAAGTGAATTATTCTGCAAGAACGGCGGTAAAAGTTTTGGTTCCCATTTTTACATTTAAAGCTTTTAAAGAAAATCAGTTTTACGAAAGATTGATGAAATTTAGCTGGGATGAATTTATGGATGTTAATCAAACTTTTGCGATTGATGCAACGGTTTATTCTGAAACTTTCAAACATTCACAATTTATGTCATTGAAAATGAAAGATGCCATTGCTGATTTCTTTCGTAATAAATACAAAAAAAGACCCAATGTAGAACCTAAAAATCCGGATATTCAGTTTCATTTACATATTGATCGTGAATTAATCACCATTTCCATGGATTCTTCCGGTGAACCTTTATTCAAAAGAGGTTACAGAAAAGAACAGGGAGAAGCTCCGATCAACGAAGTGTTAGCTTCCGGAATGTTGCAAATGGCAGGTTGGGACGGAAAAGGAAATTTCCTGGATCCAATGTGTGGAAGCGGAACTTTGCTGATTGAAGCTGCCATGATTGCTATGGATTTACCTGCACAAATTTTTAGAAAAAACTTCGCTTTCCAAAACTGGAAAAATTATGATGAAGAACTTTTTCAGAAAATCAAGGAATTTCGAGTGAATCGTGTGAAAGAATTTAACGGTAAAATTGTAGGTTATGATATTGATGCAAGGATGCTGAATGCTTCCAAAATTAATATTGAAGCCGCAGAAATGGAAGATGTAATAGAAGTAAGAAAACAAAATTTCTTCGAAAGTAAAAAAGAACTTTTTCCTTTATTGATGGTTTTTAATCCACCTTACGATGAAAGAATTTCTATTAACGACGACGATTTTTACAAAAAAGTGGGAGATACTTTTAAAACCCATTATCCAAACACTTTGGCATGGCTTATTTCTTCGGATTTGGAAGCCGTAAAGAAAATTGGACTTCGACCTTCCCGAAAAATAAAATTGTTCAACGGAAAATTAGAAACCCGATTTTTGCAGTATGAAATGTATGAGGGAACGAAGAAAACGCATAAAAATGAGATCACTAGTTAATGCGATAATATGATGATTTTCTATTTTAGTCCTATTTTTAATCCAATTATAGCATTAACTCATTATCACATTAACTCATTATCATATTAACTCATCAGCACATCATCAAATTGACCACAATCTCCATCATTATCGCTATTTTCAACCGTAAAGACGAACTTTTCGAGTTGCTGACTTCATTATCGCATCAAACCGATAAAGATTTTGAAGTGATTATTGTGGATGATGGTTCTTTAATTTCCTTGCTTCCAACAGTGGAACTTTTTCAGGATCGGTTAAATATTCAGTTTTTTAGAAAAGATAATTCCGGTCCGGGTTTAACAAGAAATTACGGCGCAAAAAAAGCGAAAAACGATTGGTTGGTTTTTGTAGATTCGGATGTTATTGTTGAGAAAGATTACATCGAAAATATCAAAAAAAATATTTCAGAAAACTCTTGCGATGCTTTTGGTGGAGCCGATAAAGCACATAAAGGTTTCAACCTGATGCAAAAAGCAATTTCCTATTCTATGACTTCGGTTTTTACAACGGGCGGAATTCGTGGAAATAAAAAATCGGTAACGAAATTTCAACCCAGAAGTTTTAATATGGGCGTGAAAAAATCGGCTTTTGAAAAAGTGGGCGGTTTTTCAGAAATGCGCATTGGTGAAGATCCGGATTTATCAATGACACTTTGGGAAAAAGGTTTTAAAACGGCTTTTTTTGATAATATTGGAGTTTATCATAAGCGTAGAGTAGATTTTGGAAAATTTTCAAAACAAGTCTATCAATTTGGTTGTGCAAGACCTATTCTCAACCAACGACATCCCAAATTTGTGAAAATTTCTTTTGCGTTTCCGTCGCTTTTTTTAATTGGTTATGTTTTAGGTTTTATTGAATATTTTTTCTTTGGAAAAGGTTTTATCCTGGCTTTGTATGGTTTGTACACTTTTTTGGTGTTTTTTCATGCGCTCTATAAAACGAAGAATTTAAGCATTGCTTCAATGGCTTTAATTTCAAGTTATATCCAGTTGTTTTCTTATGGCTACGGATTTTTGAAATCGTGGATTTTATTAAATGTTTTCAGAATGAAACCGGAAGAAGCTTTTCCGAATCATTTTCATAAAAATTAAAAAAGGCTGTCAATTTAGACTGCCTTTTATGTATAAATACATTAATATTTTATTGAATTTTTATTCAGTTACCGCAAATGTGGATATAACCGTTTGTTTTTCATCAATTGCATTTGGGTTTAAAGCGGTAATTCCATATTCACCCGGTGGAAGAGAAGATAAGCTCAAAATGTAAGAACTGGTGCCAAATTTTTTACCGGTAAAACTTACATAATTCATATTGTTGCTTTTAGCAGATCCCAAACTGCTATAAGAAGCCAATTCTGCTCTGCGGAATTTTTTCTTCGTATCAAATTTGAAAATTTTAATGATAGAAAGCGGATCAGATAAATTATCTCTGTTTCTTACAATAATTTTAATATCTTCATTTTTTCTTACTTTAACATTCGAACAGCAGCCGTCAATCTGTATCTGTTGACGTACTTTTCCAATTCCGGTAAGTAATAAACCTGTTGAGGCAACAGCTCTGCCTTGTGTTAATTGTTTTTCTAATGGGGTAGTAGTGTTATCACTTCTCACCAAAATACTTTCTCCAACAAATTCCGGCTCTTCAATAGTTTGAGCGATTATGGAACCCGATAAAAATAAAAATGATAAACCTAAAAATAATTATTTTTTCATATAAAAAATTGCTTAATAATGCATAAATACAATATTTTTATGAATGCAAAAAGAAAAAAATTAAAAATCGGATTTTTAATTCAAAAGCATTGAAGAAATTTTTTGTTTTAGTTTATCTGCATTAGGAAGCATGGCTTTTTCAAGTTCCAAATTGATAGGAACTGCCGGTAAATTAAGAGAACCCATAGCTTCAACAGGAGCATCCAAATATCGGAAACATTCTTTTGTAATTCGGTGCGCAAAAGCTTCAGCAAAAGAATTTTGGATTTGTTCTTCCGTTAAAACGATGCATTTTCCGTGTAGTTTTACCCTCTCAAAAACTAAATTTTCATCTAATGGAATCAAAGTTCTTAAATCAATAACTTCAACTCTTCCACCAAAATTTTTAACGGCTTCTTTTGCCCAATAAACGCCCATTCCATAGGTTACGACTACCAAAGTTCTTCCTTTTTCAGTTTCAGCATCATCAGCTTTTTCAATAATATGAGCTTTTCCGAATGGTAAAATATAATCTTCAGCTGGTTCAATGGTTTTGGCATCATCAGTTCCCGGAACTTTGCTCCAATACAAACCTTTATGTTCCAACATTATTACCGGATTTGGATCGTAATAAGCGGCTTTCAATAAACCTTTAAAGTCTGCAGCATTACTTGGATAGGCGATTTTTATTCCTTTGATATTCGCTAAAAGACTTTCCACACTTCCACTGTGATAAGGACCACCACCGCCATAAGCACCAATAGGAACGCGGATAATATTGGAAACCGGAAATTTTCCTTGCGACAAATAACAAGATTTTGAAATTTCTGTAATCAATTGATTGATGCCCGGATAAATATAATCTGCAAACTGAACTTCTACAATAGGTTTCAGACCAACAGCACTCATTCCAACAGTAGAGCCGATAATATACGCTTCCTGAATCGGAGTATTGAAAACTCTTTTATTTCCAAATTTCGCACCTAAAGTCACGGTTTCACGGAAAACACCTCCAATTCTTTCACCAACATCTTGTCCATATAAAAGAGCTTCCGGATGTTTCCACATTAATTCTTGAATTGCATGAATGGCTGCGTCCACAATTACAATTTTCTCAGTTGCATCAGCAGGAACTCTGGTTCCCACTTCTTCGGTAATTGGCGTTGGAGCAAAAACGTGATTTTCTACCGTTTCTGGTTTTGGATCTTCTGCATTTTTTGCTTTTTCAAAAGATTGTTCTGCTTCCAAACGGGCTTTTTTCTCCATTTGTTTCAGTAAATCTTCATCAATGCCTTCTTCTTCCAACAAATATTTTCGAAGAATAATTCCCGGATCTTTTGCTCTGTGTTTTTCTAAATCGGCTTCATCACGATAAAACTCACGACGAACACCAGAAGTATGATGACCAATTAAAACCGTTTTTGCGCAAACCAAAAGTGGTTTTCTTTCCGTTCTTACGAAATCTACGGCTTGTTTCATAGCTTCAAAACTTTCCACGAAATTGGTTCCGTCAACGCGCATTCTGTTTAAACCAACAAATCCAGCAGCAAAATCATAAGCATCGGAAGTTCTGGCTTCGTCCTTTGTTACTGAAATTCCCCATTCATTATCCTGAACCAAGAAAATAATAGGTAATTGATGTAATGCAGCAAATTGAAAAGCTTCAGAAACTTCACCTTCTGTAATGGAATTATCTCCAAAACTGCAGACAATTACAGGATTTTTTTCGAAATTTTTTAATTGAAATTCCTCAATATATTTTATTCCCTGTGCAATTCCAGTGGTAGGAATTCCTTGCATTCCTGTTGCAGAACTTTGGTGTATAATTTTTGGTTTGTCTTCTTCTAAGCTTGAAGGGTGCGAATAATAAGAACGTCCACCAGAAAAAGGATCATCAGTTTTTGCTAAAAGCTGTAACATTAAGCGATAAGGTTCAAAACCTAATCCCATGAGTAAACTTTCATCACGATAATACGGAGAAACCCAATCTTCTTTGGTAAGTTGATAAGCTGTGGCTAATTGTATGGCTTCATGACCTCTGGATGTTGAATGAACATATTTCGTAACAGGTCTGTTTTCTTCATAAATATCGGCCATTGCTTTGGCAAGCATCATGTGGTTATAGGCCTTCAGTAAAATGTCTTGGGATACTTTTTCTTTGGTGATTTCCATAGTTGACAAAGATAATATTTTTGACTTTAAATTGAAATATTAGAAATTGAAAGAAAACAATGATGAAGTAGAATTCAGAAATAGATTTATATAATTTCAATTTATAGCGATGAAAAAGAACTGCTGGTAAAAAAATTGTAATTAAAAATTCACTTAAAATCTATTATTATGAAAAACATACTTATTTTATCATCTGTTTTATTACTCGCTTCATGCAGCAATAACGACGAATGCAATTGCTCACAGTTAAGATGGCAAAGAACCGTTGAATATCAAGGAACGACCGATAATGAAGTGGCAACAACTGGTTGGAATGGTACTGGAATTGCTGAATCTTTAAGTAACGATGATTGTTCACAAGATGGAACTGTAGGTGAAAAAGGAGTAGTAAGTTCACAAATTTTACCAAACGGAAATACCGAAAAAGTTGAATACGAGTATAGAATTACTTGTCTACAATAGAAATTCACAAATGATGAAAAAAAGCAGCATATTCATTTGAAAAGCTGCTTTTCATGTTTTAAGCATTTTGATATTCACTTACGAAATGAAGTTTAACGTTTGGAAATTTTTCCTGTGTCATGTGAATCGTAAAAGAAGAATCCGCCAAGAAAACTAATTGATTGTATTTATCTCTGGCTAAAAACCGTTGTTTCAACCTTGCGAATTCTTTAAATTCTTCAGATTTTTCATCCGCTTCAACCCAACATGCTTTATGCATAGAAAGCGTTTCGTAAGTACATTTTGCGCCGTATTCGTGTTCCAGACGATATTGTATAACTTCGTATTGTAGCGCTCCAACTGTTCCAATAATTTTTCTGCCGTTCATTTCCAGCGTAAATAATTGTGCAACACCTTCATCCATCAATTGATCGATTCCTTTTGCGAGCTGCTTTGCTTTTAAAGGATCGTCGTTGTTTATATATCGGAAATGTTCCGGTGAAAAACTCGGAATTCCTTTGAAATTGAGCTTTTCTCCGCCTGTTAAAGTATCTCCAATTCTGAAGTTTCCAGTGTCATGTAAACCAACAATATCGCCAGGAAAACTTTCATCCACCACTTCTTTTTTGTCAGCGAAAAAAGCATTGGGTGCCGAAAATTTCATTTTTTTACCTTCTCTTACCAATAGATAATTTTCATTTCTTTTAAAAGTTCCTGAAACAATTTTCACGAAAGCCAATCTGTCACGATGTTTAGGATCCATATTAGCATGAATTTTAAATACAAATCCGGTGAAATTGTTTTCTTCAGGTTTTACTATTCTGGTATCACTTTGTTTTGGTTGCGGCATGGGTGCGATATCGATAAAAGCATCCAGCAATTCTCGAACTCCAAAATTATTTAAAGCAGATCCAAAGAAAACAGGCTGCAAATCACCATTCATGTAATCTTCTCTGCTAAATTCCGGATAAACAGATTCCACTAATTCCAGTTCATCACGTAAAATTTTTGCTGCTTTTTCACCGATTATTTCATCAATCTTTGTGTCATTTACATTTTGGATTTTCACAGTGTCTCCAACTTTTTGTTTTTTCTCTTCCAAAAAGAGTTGGATGTTATTTTCCCAAATATTATAAATTCCCTGAAAATCTGAGCCCATTCCAATAGGTAAAGAAAGCGGACAAACCGTTAATCCCAGTTTTTGTTCCACTTCATCCAACAAATCAAACGCATCTTTTCCTTCACGGTCCAATTTATTGATGAAAACCAACATGGGAATATTTCTCATTCTACAAACCTGAACCAATTTTTCCGTTTGTTCCTCCACACCTTTAGCGACATCGATAACCACAATTACAGAATCTACAGCAGTTAATGTTCTATAGGTGTCTTCCGCAAAATCTTTGTGACCTGGCGTATCTAAAATGTTGATTTTATGGCCTCTATATTCAAAAGCTAAAACGGAGGTTGCAACAGAAATTCCTCTTTGTCTTTCAATTTCCATAAAATCAGAAGTGGCTCCTTTTTTTATTTTGTTGGATTTTACCGCTCCAGCTTCCTGAATGGCTCCACCAAAAAGAAGTAATTTTTCAGTAAGTGTAGTTTTTCCGGCATCTGGGTGAGAAATGATTCCAAAAGTTTTTCGTTTTTCTATTTCTTTGATTAAATCTGACATATTGAATTTTATGAGTGCAAAAATCGTCAATTTTGATGAATTCTGAAAATCTTAAAAATTTGAAGACCGAAAAAACAGAAAAGTTTGCTTCTACGCCTTGTTGAAAACATTATATTTGTGCAACAATAGAAATATATGGAAGAAAAATTTACTTCTTTACCGAACTATAAATTCAATTGGAGAGGTTTTATGGCCTTAGTTTTAGGGGCAATAATTCCTTCTGCTTTTATTGGAGTGTTTAATGTTTTAGCCATGATTTTGATCAGTGAAAACTGGCAATATGAAGATGCTTTTTTAATTATTTCCAATACGGTAATGTGGGCTGGAGCAATTTTCGCGTTTGATTATTTTATTTGCAGACCACAAACCAAAAAACCGTTAAATTTTAATTTTTCGACTAAGAATTTCACTACTTATCTTTTGGTTTTTCCTTTAATGTTTGGGATGATGCTTATTGCAGAATTTGTAGCTGGAAAAATTCCGGTAACAGGTCCTTTTTTCGGAAAAATGTATGAAACTTTTTCAAAATTAATGGAGCAAATGTCCAAAGATATTTCGGTAATGATTCTTCTGGCCGTTATCATGGCGCCCATTTTTGAAGAAATTGTTTTTCGCGGAATTGTGCAAAAAGGATTAATTAACAAAGGCGTAAAACCGATGAATGCTATTTGGATTTCGGCTTTGGCTTTTGGAATTGTTCACTTTAATCCATGGCAATTTGTGGGTGCTGTTTTGCTAGGTTTTGTTTTAGGAATTGTTTATGAAAAAACAAAATCTCTTTTATTACCTATTCTTTTGCATGCTTTTAATAATGGAATTTCAACGCTTTTAATTTTTTATGGAGATACCGAAAGTTTCGCAGAATATTTTAAAATTTCCGAATACATTTTGCTCGTGGTAGGGATTATTATTTTCATCATTTTCTACTTATTATTTACAAAGAAATACAGAGTTCATTACGCAGAAAATTAATTTTTTTTTCAATATTTTATAGAATATATGCCTCAGGAAATCCTTATTGCAACGCATAATTTGCATAAAAAAGAAGAAATTCAACAAATTTTAGGAAACGGTTTTATTGTAAAAAGCTTAACAGATTACGGAATACACGATGAAATTGTGGAAGATGGAAATTCGTTTCAAGAAAATGCTGAAATAAAAGCTAAATTTTGTTTTCAGAAAACAGGAATTCCAAGTATTGGAGATGATTCCGGTTTAGTAGTATTGGCTTTAGATGGAAGACCGGGAATTCATTCTGCACGTTATGCCGGAGATCACGATTTTCCAAAAAATATAGCTAAAGTTTTGGAAGAAATGCAATATGAAACCAATAGAGAAGCCTATTTTATTACTGTTTTATGTTATTTTGATGAAAATGGAGCAAAGTTTTTTGAAGGTAAAGTTTTTGGAAATTTGCTCACCGAAAATAAAGGAGATCAAGGTTTTGGTTATGATCCGATTTTTGTTCCCAATAATCATGAAATAACCTTTGCAGAAATGCTTCCGGAGGAAAAAAATAAAATTTCTCACCGAAAAATTGCGATTGACAAACTGCTGGAATTTCTGAAATAAAAAAGTTCAATATTCTTATTTTTCCTCATCCATAAAGATTTTTTAAATTTGTCCTACTTCAAAAACTGAAAATTTGAGTTCATATCTTACCATTCTTGGTTTTAATTCTGCCATTCCTACAGTAAATTCATCACCAACTGCTCAGTTTTTGGAAATGGAAGAACGACACTTTCTTATTGATTGCGGTGAAGGAACACAAGTTCAGTTAAGAAAGGCCAAAGTAAGATTTTCAAAAATCAACCATATTTTTATTTCTCATCTTCATGGTGATCATTGTTTTGGTTTGCCTGGATTAATAGCGAGTTTTCGGCTTTTAGGCCGTGAAACTCCGCTTCATATTTATGGGCCAAAAGGAATTAAGGAAATGCTGGAAACCATTTTCAGAATTACAGAAACACACCGTGGTTTTGAGCTGGTTTATCACGAACTGGATAAAAAATATTCAGAAAAAATTTTTGAAGATAAAAGGGTAGAAGTTTATACCATTCCTTTGGATCATCGAATTTATTGCAATGGATATTTGTTTAGGGAAAAGCCAAAAGAAAGGCATCTAAACATGAAAGAAATTTCAAAATATCCTGAAATTGAAAGTTGCGATTACCACAATTTGAAATTGGGAAAAGATTTTGAATTGAAAGACGGATATCTTCTGAAAAATGAAGTTTTAACGACAGAACCTTCTAAATCGGTATCTTATGCATTTTGTAGTGATACTCGATATTTAGAATCTGTCATTCCCATTATTGAAAATGTGGATTTGTTGTATCATGAAGCTACTTTTTTGCACGATTTGAAAGAAATGGCAGATTATACCGGACATACCACCGCTCTTGAAGCAGCAAGAATTGCCCGAAAAGCCAATGTTGGAAAATTGATTGTGGGTCATTTTTCTAATCGTTACGGCGATTTGTCGGTTTTTACCAATGAAGCTCGCGAAGTTTTTCCCAATACTTTTCTTCCATCGCAATTAGAAGCCGTGAAAATTGGGTGAATTTCTAAAAAAAATGAAAATAGAAGAACTTAAAATTTTTCTTGATGAAAAGGCCGATTTTTATAATCATTCTGATTTTATCGAAAATGATCCGATCCAAATTCCGCATCAATTTTCTGCGAAACAGGATATCGAAATTGCGGGTTTTCTAACCGCCACTATTTCCTGGGGAAACCGAAAATCAATTATTAATGATGCAAATAAAATGATGACTTGGATGGAAAATTCACCTTACGATTTTGTAATGAATTTTTCTGAAAAAGATTTGAAAAATTTTGAAGGAAAATCCGTTCACCGAACATTTAATTCCGAGGATTTTACCCATTTTTTGAAAAACTTAAAAAGAATTTATCAAGAACATTCTTCTTTGGAAAATTTATTACTTTTGGATGATTCTGAAACCAATTTTTATCATGCTTTAGAGCGTTTTAGAAGCTTTTTCCTGAAAGAAAATTCAGTTCACAGAAGTTCCAAACACATCAGTTCAACTTACAAAAATTCATCGGCTAAAAGGTTAATGATGTTTTTGCGTTGGATGGTTCGTCAAGATAATAGAGGTGTAGATTTTGGAATTTGGGAAAATTTGAAACCCCAATTTCTTTCGGTTCCTTTAGATGTACATACCGGAAATATTTCCAGAAAATTGAATATAATTCAAAGAAAACAAAACGACTGGAAAACAGTGGAAGAACTGGATGTAGTGATTAGAAAATGGAATCCTGAAGATCCTGCATTGTATGATTTTGCTCTGTTTGGTTTGGGTGTTTCGGGTGATTTTTAATAATTTTAACAAAAAAATAGATGAGGTTTACTGCTGAAAATCAAGAAAAACTAACATTTCTGGAAAATATAGCTAATGGAATTATGTGGTGGATTGGTTCTATTCCTTCATTAATAGTTCATACACTTGTTTTTTTGACTGCCTTTTTGCTTCCTGCCTTCGGGTTTGTGAATTTTGACAAAATGCTTTTGGTTTTAACAACAGTACTTTCTTTAGAAGCCATTTATTTGGCCATTTTCATCCAAATGTCTGTAAATAAAAGTTCTGAACATATTGAAGATTTGAAAGAAGACGTTACCGAAATTAACGAAAATATTGAAGATATTCAGGAAGATATAGAGGAAATTAATGAAGATATAGAAGATATTCAGGAAGATATTGAAGAGATAAATGAAGATGAAGATGATGAAGACGATCATTCAGAACGAGCCAAAAAGGTAATGTTAAAAAGTAATGTAAGCTCCAACAAAAACGAAATAAAATTTTTAAAAGATAAACTTCAGGAATTGCAAGAGGAAATAGCACGCCTGAAAAATGAGGATTAATATTTGCAAAAAATAGCAGAGAAAAACGAAAATTGATTAATTATTGATATTAAAGTGGGATTAATTCTTTTAACCATCTAAAAATTTTTATATTTGGATACATTATAGAAAAATGATTATTATTCATTTTCGAATGCAACTTTTTTGTATTTCTACATCTTGTTAATAGTGAATACTCAATAGAAATAAAAATAATAAAAAAATATGTTAAGTTATAGATTAAAAAATTATCTACTTGCTTCAGCGTTTTTATTTACTGCAGCTTCAGTGTACGGTCAAAAAACTAAAGATCGAGAGCCTGCGCAAAAAGACGTTAATTTCTTAGCAAAAGGAGGGCCCCTTATTGAGGTAAACCTTCCTGCTTTTCCCGAATCAGCCTATACACCAACGCAATTGGTTTCCGATGTATTAATAAGTACAGGTTCTAATTGCGGAACTCCACAAGTAACTAATGTTTCGGTTTCTCCAAATGATCCGGTAACAGATAATAATAGATTTTGGGGATATTTCCAAAAAGGAACTTCCAACTTTCCATTTCAGGCAGGGATTGTTCTGAATACGGGTTATGCAAGGACTGCCGGAAATACCGCTCAAACTGGAATTATGAGTGATGATAATGGCGGAGGAAGCGATGCCGATCTTATTGCAGCCACAGGAACCACAAACGCAATTAATAATGCCGGTGTTTTGGAGTTTGATTTTGTTCCTACAAGTACGCAGATGAAGTTTAATTATATTTTTGCTTCTGAAGAATATTCTGGATCTTTTTCTTGTACCTATGATGATGCTTTTGCATTATTGCTTAAACCAAATACACCAGGTGCTGTTTACACCAACTTAGCAGTATTACCTGCAGGAGCCGGACCAGTAGCTGTTACCAATATTCACCCTGCAAATACGTTGTGTGGCGCCGTTAATCAGCAATATTTTGGTGGATTAGCAAATAACGGTACCAATTATACTGGAAGAACTGCTCCTTTAACAGCACAAGCAACTGTAATTCCTGGACAATCTTACCATATTAAAATGGTTATTGCAGATGCAAGAGATAGCAGTTATGGTTCCGCAGTATTTTTAGAAGCCGGTTCATTTGATATCGGTATTCAGATTTTGGATCCAGCAGGTGTTGCTTTGCCGCCATCCATTAATATGTGTGACAATACTCCCCAAACTTTAACCTCTTCTTTCCAACAAGCTGGAGCAACTTATCAGTGGACTTTGAATGGAACACCAATTAGTGGGGCTACTTCTCCGACTTATGTGGCAACACAGCCTGGAGTTTACTGTTTAAAAGTTTTTGTTCCAGGAAACCAATGTCCTGGTGAAGCTTGCGTTACCATTATTGGCGGAAATTCTGCAGCAACACAACCGGTTACTTTAACACAATGTTATGGCCCTAATGATGTTAATTTTAATTTAACATTATCTCAGCCAGCAATGAGTTCTACACCAGGAGTTACTTATACTTATCATTTAACTGCTGCTGATGCTGCTTCAGGAACGGCTCCGATCACCAATTTTACCTCTTTTCCAAGTGCTGGAAATCAAACCGTTTATGCAGCAGTAACTTCCGGATTTTGTACTAAAGTGGAAGAATTACATTTGGTAAAAGCACCGGAAATGTTGGTTTCCATTGCACAACCTGCAGGTTTAACCTGTGTAATTCCTCAAATTACGCTTCTTGCTACAGGATCAACTTATCCAACAGGATCAACTTTTAATTGGGTAGCTTCCAACGGAGGATATATCGTTTCCGGAGCTGATACTTTAACACCGGTTGTAAATACTGGGGGAACTTATACTTTAACCATTACGAAAACCTATCAACCTGGAGATACTTTCTGTACTGCAGTGGGTTCAGTAGATGTTATTGAAGATAAAACAAAACCTCTTGCAGGAATTTCTGCAGATGTTGAAGAAATTTGTGCAGGTGAATCGGTAACACTTACCGCTTCAGGAGGTGTTTCTTATATATGGGTAAATACTACAAATACAGGAAATGTTTCGGTTTTATCGCCAACCGTTACAACAACTTATCAGGTTTATGCCATTGGAGCTAATGGATGCCAATCCTTAGAACCCGCTGAAATTACTATTGAAGTTGTTCCTGCAATTGTGACTAATTTAAGAGAAGTTTCCGGACGTATTTGTTTGGGTGATGAAATTACTTTGGATGCTGGAGCTGGGCCAAACTATACTTATCTTTGGGATAATGGTGAAACTACACAAACTATTATCGTAGATGAACCTGGAACCTATTCTGTAGAAATCAGTAATGGAAAGTGTTCAGAATCATTTACCACACAAGTTCACTTATCTCCGCTTCCTACGGTAACTAATGTAAATTATGAAAATAACACCATAACAATTTCTGCGAGTAATCCTACCAATGGAATTTTAGAATTTTCAATTGATGGAGGTGTTACATGGCAAGATTCCAATGTTTTTTCAGGAATTACTAATAATATCGTTTACACCATTCATGTAAGAACTAAAGGAACCAGTTGCCAAAGTAATACCGATTTCTTTACCTTCTTTATGTCAAACCTTATCACGCCAAATGGAGATGGTTCTAATGACTCTTTAGATTTTACAGGAATTAGTAATTATAATAATTTCTCAGCATATGTTACGGATAGATACGGAAAATCCGTTTGGAATGCATCAAAACAAAATCCTGTTTGGGACGGTCGTTTCCAAGGAAGATTGCTTCCTACCGCAAGCTACTGGTATAGTGTTACCTACGAAGATCCTGCTTCCAAAAAAGTCATTCAGAAATCAGGTTGGATACTTTTGAAAAATAGAGAATAAATCTTCAATTTTTAATAAAGAAATAGGCTGTCCTTTTTAGACAGCCTATTTTTTTTATTTCCATAATTTAGTAAAATTTATAAAATCTTCCACTGAAAGTTCTTCCGCTCTTTTATCCATAAAAGGATGTGAAAGCAAATGTTCAGGAATATTGAGAATCTTTAACGAATTGGAAAGTTTTTTTCTTCTTTGGTTAAAACCCGCTTTTACAATCTGCTTAAATAAAACCTCATTTCCTTCTAATCCAGGTTTCAAATTTTTCGTAAGTTTGATAACGCCGGATTTTACTTTTGGAGGCGGATTAAAAACGTTTTCATGAACCGTAAACAGATATTTAACATCATAATAAGCCTGTACTAAAACCGACAAAATTCCATATTCTTTTGTTCGTGGAACAGCAGCAGTTCTTTCAGCAACTTCCTTTTGGAACATTCCTACAGATTCAGGAATCAAATGCTGAAAATCAATAATTTTAAAAAGAATTTGTGAGGAAATATTGTAAGGAAAATTACCAATTACCGCAATTTGATCATCTTTTGAAAATTCAAAATCCGTTCTCAGAAAATCCCCAATGAAACTATTTTCAGAAAGTTTTCCGTAATTTTTTTTCAAATATTCTATAGATTCCTGATCAATTTCTGCGAGATAAACTTCCGATTCTTTTTCAAGCAGATATTTGGTTAAAACGCCCATTCCAGGACCTACTTCCAAAACATTGGAATAGTTTTCGTAACTCAGCGCATCGGTAATCTTTTTTGCGATATTTTCATCCGTAAGAAAGTGTTGCCCGAGATGTTTTTTTGCTTTTACACTCAAAATTTTTATGATTTAATTAACAGTGATTTTCTTTTATCTATCGGCAAATTTCGGAAGTTTTTTTCTATTTTAGCCGAAAATTTTTATTGGATGCCAAGAACTGTTGATGATTTTAATAAAAAAAGACTGAGATCCAGCAATATCACGGTGGTAGTTTCTATCGCTTTGGTTTTATTTCTGGTTGGTTTAATGGGGTTAATTCTTGTAAATGCTCAAAAATATTCAGATTATTTGAAAGAGCAATTAGTCGTAAATGCTTATTTTGATGAAAATTTTGATCCCAAAGATTCTCTGAAAATTTCCCAACAGGAAATGAAAGCAGTGGAGCAAATCCAAAGTATGACTCCCGTAAGAAAAGCCACTTATATTTCCAGAAATCAAGCTACTTTAGAAGCCAAGAAAAGTTTGGGAATTGATGGAGATGCGCTTTTTGAAACCAGTATTTTTCCGCCTTCGGTTGAGGTTTCTTTAAAACCGGAATTCAACGATTCTACTAAAATTGGAAATGTTATCAAGCAAATTGCTTCAGTTCCAGGAATTGTAGAAGTAAAAAATGATTCAGAATCTCAAAAAATTTACAATAATCTGGAAAGAATTCTGAAGTGGATTTTAGGATTTTCTTTCTTGTTTCTCATTTTAGCTATTGTTTTAATCAACAACTCAATCCGGTTGAAAATTTTCTCTAAAAGATTCATTATCAAAACCATGCAATTGGTTGGTGCTAAAAGATCATTTATCTTGATGCCTTTTATCAAAGAAGCCATTATTTTAGGAGTTATCGGAGCTTTGGTTGGTTTATTGGCTCTTTTTGGAGTTTGGTATTATTTTACCACAACGATAAAAACACCTTTCGTACAAGATACCAATCAGTATCTGTGGTTATTGTTAGGCGTTTTTGGATTGGGAATCGTGATTACGGTTTTAAGTACCATTTTTGCAACCTGGAGATTTTTAAGATCAAATATTGACGACTTATACTATTCGTAAAATGGCTAAAAAAAAACAAAAATTTTCGGCAGAACAATTCGGAAGCGAAGTGAAAAATCAAGATTCTGAAAATTTATTTTATTTCGGAAAAGAAAATTTTAAATGGATGCTTATCGGTTTAGCTTTAATTCTTGTAGGATTTTTGCTAATGTTGGGTTCCGATGCTAACACGGTGGATGGAAAATACGATCCCAATGTTTGGAACGAAGGTATCTTTTCTTTCAGAAGAATACGATTAGCACCCTTCTTGGTTATTGCCGGTTTTGCCGTAGAAGTTTACGCTATCCTGAAGAGAACTAAAAAATAAAATAAATACTTTTGTAAAAAAATAAAACCATTAGGAACTATTTTCTAATGGTTTTTTATAAAATAAACGATGGATTTACTAAAAGCAATTATTATTGCCATAATTGAAGGTTTAACAGAATATTTACCTGTTTCTTCAACGGCACACATGATTTTTACCAGCTCAATTTTTGGAATTCAGGAAGATGAATTTGTGAAAATGTTTCAGGTATCTATACAATTCGGAGCTATTTTAGCCGTGGTTTTTTTATACTGGAAAAAGTTTTTCGATTTCAAAAATTTTAATTTTTATCTGAAATTAGCAGTTGCAGTAATTCCTGCGCTGGTTTTAGGCTATATTTTTGATGATTTGATTGAATCGGTTTTAGGAGATCCTGTTCCAATAGCCATTGTGTTGATTGTTGGCGGTGTTTTTTTACTTTTTATAGATAAAATTTTTACTGTTCATACCATTGATGATGAAAAGGAAATTTCCTTTAAAAAGGCTTTTATTATTGGGGTTTATCAATGTTTGGCAATGATGCCAGGAACGAGTAGAAGTGCAGCATCTATTATTGGAGGAATGCAACAGAAACTAACCAGAAAAGCCGCTGCAGAATTTTCATTTTTTCTTGCCGTTCCGACAATGTTAGCAGTTTGTGTTTATTCCATTTTTCTAAAAAAGTGGAATCATAACGGATTGGAGCAAAAAGGGTACGAAATGATTTTTCAAAATTCTGAAAATACCATCAGTTTTTTTATTGGAAATGTCGTGGCTTTTGTAGTAGCAGTTTTGGCGATTAAATTTTTTATCGGTGTTTTAATGAAATACGGTTTCAAACCTTGGGGTTGGTACCGAATTATTGTGGGAATTGCTTTGTTGATATATTTTACACAGTTTAAATAATGTCGAAACGAGTATTCAAGAAAAAGTGGTTGTATATATTTTCCATTATTTTTTTGCCAATAACAACATTAATGCTGTTTTCTGGTTTAATTGGAAGCTTTTCCATTGGTTTTAATTTGTTTGAATTTTCTTATTTATTGTTAATGGCAGTATTTTCATTAATTAGCTGTATTAAGTTGTTTGAAAAAGAAAGAAAAACAGTAAAAGTTATTACTATTTTTTTGATTCTGCTATTGCTTTACAGTATGTATAACGCTATTTCTCTATTTCCAACACATTATGTTTACGAACCTGAAAATTTTATTTTTTCAGTATTAATCATTGTATATTTAATATTGATAAACAAGTTTAAGGTAAGCTTTGAGGAATTTGATGAAATTGAAGAAATTGGAAATAAGGAATGACCGCTGAAAATTTTTTAGACGGACAAATTATCCTTTTGGACAAACCTTTGGATTGGACCAGCTTTCAGGCGGTGAATAAACTGAAATTTAAACTGAAAAGAGAATTCAATCTTCCGAAAAAATTTAAAATTGGTCACGCCGGAACTTTAGATCCAAAAGCTACAGGCTTGCTGATTATTTGTACCGGCAAATTCACAAAAAAAATTCCTGAAATTCAAGATGCGCCTAAGGAATATTTCACAGAAATAAAAATTGGCGTACAAACTGAATCTTACGATACCGAAAAGCCGGAAATTCTTCATCAGGATTATTCCCATATTTCTGAAGAGTTTATTTTCGATGTTTTGAAAAATTTCGTCGGCGAAATCGATCAGAAACCGCCTGTTTTTTCAGCCATAAAAATTGATGGAGCAAGAGCTTATAATTTAGCCAGAAAAGGCGAAGAAGTGGAAATGAAAAGTCGCAAAACGACTATTCATTATATCAATTCGATAGAAATAGATTTGCCTTTTGTAAGATTTGTTGTTGGTTGCTCCAAAGGTACTTATATCCGAAGTTTGGCGCATGATATTGGTCAAGAACTGAAAGTTGGTGCCTATTTAACCAACCTTAGGAGAACAAAAATTGGAGAATATTCTGTCGAAAACGCAAATTCAAAATTTTTAGAAAACGATTTTAAATTTTCAGAAAATCCAATTTCCTAATTTTCATAACTCATAACTCATAATTCGTGGAAACCCGCATCAATAAATATCTTTCAGAAGTTGGCTACTGTTCCAGAAGAGCTGCAGATAAACTTTTAGAAGAAGGTAGAATAACGATTAATGGAAAAATTCCTGAAATGGGAACCAAGGTTTCAGATGCAGATGAAATTTGTGTAGATGGAGTTTCCATCAAAAAAAGCGAAGAAGATTTTGTTTATATCGCATTCAATAAACCGGTAGGAATAGTTTGTACAACAGATACCAAGCGAGAAAAAAATAATATTGTTGATTATATTAATCATCCCAAAAGAATTTTCCCAATAGGACGACTCGATAAGCCCAGTGAAGGTCTTATTTTACTAACTTCTGATGGTGATATTGTCAATAAAATTTTGCGGGCAAGAAACAATCACGAAAAAGAATACATTGTAAGAGTTGATAAACCGATTACGCCAAAATTTTTGGAAAAAATGAGAAACGGTATTCCCATTTTAGATACGTTAACTAAAAAATGTGAGGTTGAAAAATTGGATACTATGACTTTTAGAATTGTTTTAACCCAAGGATTAAACCGTCAAATCCGAAGAATGTGCGAATATTTAGGATACGATGTAAAAAAATTAAAACGAATCCGAATTATGAATATTCATCTGGATTTACCTGTGGGAAAATGGCGCAATCTTACTGCTTCCGAAATGAAAGAACTGGATAAACTTCTGGTCGATTCTCAAAAAACTTTTGATTAGGCTTATTTCAGGTACAGTTTCATTTTTGCTACATATTCCGGTTTAATATTCATCATTTTCCAGATTTTTTCTTCATTGGAATTGCTCAATCGGTAATAAATTATTTTATCGGCAGAATATCGAAAATAAGGATGGGTTTTCAGCCAACTTTCCGGTGCGTCCATCAAAGAATATTTAGCCACATTTTTGTTGTTCAGTAAAGCGGTTTTATTGAGTTTCTCAGCTAAATCGCGATCAATATCAAAAGATTCATAAATCTGGTTTTTATTGACAAATCCGCCCAATTTGTTCCTGAAACCAATAAAACTGGAGGCTGCTTTTTTCTCAAAACCAAACTCTAAAAGTTGTTCGTGGGTTATTTGGTTTAAATCGATGGAAGAAAAATTGGTTTTTACTTCCGGATTTTGAGATTTCACTTCTGCTACAGTATTTCTTTTCACAAAATTTTCCGGATTTAATTGGATAAATGGAGAAATTTCATTGAATTTTTCTTCGGAAATAACAAAACAGCTTTTTATTTCTTCTAAATTTTGAAAACTGCCTTTCAAATTTCTGTTTTTGTAATTCAGGATTACCACCGCTTGTTTTTCAGAAAATCCCAGCTTTTTCCAACCTTCCAAATCTAATATATTGGGATCGAAATTTTCGTAAACTGGTTTTGTTTTTTCATTTTTTTGAGGAACAAATTTTTCGTTTTTAGCCAAAGTTGCTGTTTCTGGTAAAAGGATAAAGGGTTCTAGTTTTTGGTAATTTTCTTCATTGATGACAAAACATTCCCGAAATTTTTCTTTACTGATAAAGCTCCCGCCAAGAAAGGACTTGTATTTTAAAATGGCGGCGCTTTGTTTCTCTGAAAAACCTAGTTTTTCCCAATCTGAAACTGTATATTCATCTGGATTAAATTTATGGTGTACCGAAATATTATTTTTTTTAGGATAAGATGATTTTGAATTTCCGGGTTTTATAAAAAAGCTTTCCGTTTCTTTTTCGGGTAATAAAATATATTTTTCCAGTTCGGAATATTTTTCGTCAGAAACTGCATAACATTTTTTAAACTGTTCTTTTGAGGTAAAAAAACCACCAACGATTCCTTTGTATTTTAAAATTGTTGCCGCTTGTTTTTCTGAAAATCCCAACTGTTGCCATTGTTTTGCAGATAAATCGTTAGGATCAAATTCTGTAAGTAAATGGTTTTCAGTGTTTTTATTTTTATTAAACACAATTTTATCAGGAGCTTCTATTTCGCTGTTATTAAATTTTATAAAAAAAAATCCTGCAATTAATGAAACAGCAATCAGTAAAGCGATTAAAAGTTTTTGGTTGAAAATGGGTGGTTTGGTTGTTGGTTTCATCGTTTTTTTATATAAAAATAAAACGATAAATTGACATAGGAAAGAAGAAATTTTATTTTATTCTTCTCCAGGTTTTTCGGCTAAAGATTCCTTTAGCTTCAGGAGTTCTGCTTTTACAAATTCTAACCGATCAATAATAGAAATAGTTTCTGAGATTTTATTGTTGGTGGCTAAAGCAATTCGTGCTCCGTCCAAAGTGTAGCCTTTTTCTTTTACCAAATGATAAATAATTTGCAAATTTTTTAAATCTTCCGGAGTAAAATATCGGTTTCCTTTTTTATTTTTTTTGGGACGAAGAATGGGAAATTCCTGCTCCCAATAACGCAAAAGGGAAGTGTTGACTTCAAAAGCTTTGGCCACTTCACCTATGGAATAATACAGTTTATCAGGAAGATTAATTTTCACAAACAAATTTTGAACAAATATATAGTTTAAAATTTTTATAAAAAAAAGGTACTAATCAAAAGTACCTTTTTATAATTTGTTTTAAATATCTCCTTGTGAATCCATGGTGTCTTTAATTCCGTCTCTTTTTTTCCAATTGTAAGATCGGTTATTTTCAAGATAAACATCGGATTTTGCTTTAGCAATAATTCTTGCCCGCTTATCTTTTGAAACATTTTCATATTCAGGTTCCAGTTCCAACTCTTCGTTTTTTGGATAATAATCTTCCGTAAAATCCCCAACATTTACAGCGCCCATTCCATTCATAATATCCTGAGCTTCAATGGCGCGGTCTTTATCATCGGTATAAACCGTTACAATATTGCTTTTTGTTCCGGCGTAGCTGTATCTTTTTTTATCTTCATTATTATCACCGAAAAGCCAATTCCAAAAACTGGAAGTTTTTTGATCTTCTTCAAATTCATAATCCAAGTCATTCTCAATTTCATTGCTTCTGTTGTAATTTGAAACTGAATAATCTTCTTTTTTGAAGCCACTGCTATCTAATCTTTCCGATGCTTTAGCAGCATCTTCGTTACTTGGAAACATTCCAACAATTGTATAAGACATAATTTTTATTTTTTATTGTTAATAAATATTCTGATTAATAATATATTAGCAATAATTATGTCATAAATTTTAAAAATGAAAAGTTTATAAAATTTATAATTAATTTTAAAAAATGTCCTTCTAGTTATTTTAAACTTCATATTGTATACTACCAAGATAATTTGTATTTTTGCACCACTTTTTTGCGGACCGATCTAAGAAAGTAAATTATTAACAATTAACAACTTCCGTATTTTAAGAAACCGCACTTTAGATCAACTTAAAAGAAGGAATACAAATTATTTATTATGTCTGAAACGACAAACAAAGAAGCGTTAATAGTAAACGCTAACGTAGCACCTGAACAATTTGACTGGGATTCTTTCGAATCTGGTCTTGATGCTGATGCAAGAAAAGAAAAAAACGATCTTCAGGAAATTTACAACGGATCTCTAAACAACCTTGATGACAATGATGTTTTGGTAGGAAAAGTAGTAAGATTAACTGACAAAGAAGCGATTGTGGATATCAACTTCAAATCAGAAGGTGTGATTTCTCTTAACGAATTCCGTTACAACCAAGGTTTGAAAGTTGGTGATGAAGTAGAAGTAATGGTGGACAGAAGAGAAGACAAATCCGGACAATTACAGTTATCTCACAAAAAAGCTAGAACACTTAAAGCTTGGGATAAAGTAAATGAACTTCACGAAACTGGAGAAATCGTAAACGGATTTGTAAAATCTAGAACTAAAGGAGGTATGATCGTGGATGTTCACGGTATTGAAGCTTTCCTTCCAGGTTCTCAAATCGATGTGAAGCCAATTAAAGATTACGATCAGTATGTTGGTAAAACAATGGAATTCAAAGTGGTGAAAATCAATCCGGAATTCAAAAACGTTGTAGTATCTCACAAAGCACTTATCGAAGCTGACATCGAAGGACAGAAAAAAGAAATTATCGCTCAGTTGGAAAAAGGACAAGTTCTTGAAGGAACGGTTAAAAACATTACTTCTTACGGTGTATTCATCGATCTTGGAGGTGTTGATGGTTTGATCCACATTACAGATCTTTCTTGGTCTAGAGTTAATCATCCATCAGAAATCCTTGAAGACGGACAAACTGTAAAAGTGGTTATCCTTGATTTCGATGATGAGAAAACAAGAATCCAATTAGGTATGAAGCAATTGGAGGCTCATCCTTGGGATGCACTTTCGGCTGATATGAAAGTTGGTGATAAAGTAAAAGGTAAAGTAGTTGTTCTTGCAGACTATGGTGCATTTGTAGAAATTGCTCCAGGTGTTGAAGGATTGATCCACGTTTCTGAAATGTCTTGGAGTACTCACTTAAGAAGTGCTGGAGATTTCGTAAAAGTTGGTGATGAAGTAGAAGCTGAAGTTCTTACTTTAGACAGAGAAGAAAGAAAAATCTCTTTAGGTATCAAGCAATTGAACAAAGATCCTTGGGAAAATATCGATCAAAAATATCCAATCGGTTCAACACATACAGGAACCGTAAGAAACTTTACTAATTTCGGTGTTTTTGTAGAATTGGAAGAAGGAATTGATGGTTTAGTTTATATTTCTGATCTTTCATGGACGAAGAAAATCAAGCATCCATCTGAATTCTGCAACGTTGGAGATAAATTAGAAGTTGTAGTTCTTGAAGTAGATACTGCTGCAAGAAGAATTTCTTTAGGTCACAAGCAATTGCAGGAAAATCCTTGGGATAAATTTGAATCTAAATATGCTGAAGGAACAGTTCACACAGGAAAAGCAACAGATGTATTCGATAAAGGAGCGCAAGTTCAGTTTGAAGATGCAGAAGTAGAAGCTTTCTGTCCTGCAAGATTGTTGGAGAAAGAAGATGGTTCTAAAATAAAAAAAGGTGAAGATGCAGAGTTCAAAGTAATTGAATTCAACAAAGACTTCAAAAGAGTAGTCGTTTCTCACACCGGAATCTTCAGAGATGAAGAAAGAAAGAACGTGAAAGAAGCTTCTTCTAACAAGCCTGCAGCTACTTCAGGTGACGAAAAAACCACTTTAGGTGATATCGACGCTTTAGCTGAATTGAAAAAGAAAATGGAAGGAGGAAACTAATCCGACTGAAATTTCATAAATTTAAACCGTTCCGTTCTTCGGAGCGGTTTTTTTATGCAGAAAATTTTAGAAAATTATCCGGAATTTGCAGCAATGGATTTTGATTTTGTTTGTGAAATGATCAAAAATTTACCTTACAAAAGAAATTCAGATAAAACAAAAATCACTTGTGTTTTAGACGATTTTGGTGGAACCTGCAGTACAAAACACGCTTTTTTAAAACAATTTGCAAATGAAAAAAGAATTGAAAATGTGAAACTGATGCTCGGAATTTTTATGATGAATGCAAAAAACAACAAAAAAATTTCTTCAGTTCTTGAAAATTATCAACTTAAAGAAATTCCGGAAGCTCACAATTATTTGATGATTAATGGAGAAATAAAAGATTTTACGAAAAAAGGATCAAACCCTGAAAATTTTGTAAGCGAATTAGTGAAGGAAATTGAAATTCAACCGAAGCAAATCACCGATTTCAAAGTAGGATTTCATCAAAATTTTCTTAAAAAATATTTAAAGGAAAATCCTGAAATTCCGTATTCATTAGAAGAATTTTGGAAAATAAGAGAAGAATGTATTACAGCGCTGCAAAAATGAAAAACCACCCGAATTGATCGAGTGGCTCTTTTATGGTTGTTGTCTGAATTTACTTCTTTTTGTAAGGAACATCCTTAATTCTCGCTTTCTTACCACGAAGATCACGGAAATAGTAGATTCTTGCTCTTCTCACTTTTCCTCTTCTGTCCACTTCAATTTTTTGCAAAGCCGGCATGTTGATTGGAAAAACTCTTTCTACACCTACATCACCACTCATTTTTCTGATCGTGAAAGTTTTGGTAAGACCAGTTCCTCTTAGTTGGATTACGGTTCCTTTAAAGAACTGAGTTCTGGTTTTTTGTCCCTCTTTAATTTCGTAATAAACGGTAATGGTATCACCCGCTTTGAATTCTGGGAATTCTTTTTTTGTAATGTACTGATCTTGTACGTACTTAATTAAATCCATTTTTTTATTAAAAAAATTGTTAACGCTAAACAACGTTCACGGATTTCGTCAGAGGTTGATTAACAGGGTGCAAAAATAAAATAAATTTTCTACATAACCAATAAATTAAATAAATATTTTGAAGTAAAATTATACTTTAAAAATTTAGTTTTTTGATATTTATTATGACTATAATTTTAAAATAAACTCAAATTAAAAAAATTAAAATAGTGCTTTTAGGATTGAAAATCAAAGGATTAGTTTGAATTCTTTTTTTCATAAAAAATCAGTAATTTCATACACCCAATTTTATAGATAAAATGATTGATAAACGAGTAAAAAATGCTCATGAAGCTATTGCAGGAATTTCAGATGGAATGACCCTAATGTTAGGAGGTTTCGGACTTTGCGGAATTCCTGAAAATTGTATTAATGCTTTGGTTGACAGTAATGTTAAAGATTTAACCTGCATTTCCAACAACGCCGGTGTTGATGATTTTGGTTTAGGATTATTGCTTCAAAAAAAGCAAATTAAAAAAATGATTTCCTCTTATGTTGGCGAAAATGCGGAATTTGAACGTCAAATGCTTTCAGGAGAATTAGAAGTTGAATTAACTCCACAAGGAACTTTAGCCGAAAAATGCAGAGCTGCACAAGCCGGAATTCCTGCGTTTTATACACCTGCAGGTTACGGAACAGAGGTAGCAGAAGGAAAAGAAGTTCAAAATTTTGATGGAAAACCCCATATTTTGGAGCACGCTTTCAAAGCGGATTATTCCATCGTAAAAGCTTGGAAAGGAGATCATGCAGGAAATTTAATTTTTAAAGGTTCCGCAAGAAATTTTAATCATCCTATGGCTGGAGCAGGAAAAATTACCATTGCAGAAGTGGAAGAGTTGGTAGAACCGGGACAATTGGATCCCAACGAAATTCACATTCCAGGAATTATGGTTCAAAGAATTTTCCAAGGTGAAAATTATGAGAAAAGAATTGAACAAAGAACGGTGAGAAAAAAATAATTTGGAAATGAGGTAATTTGTTAATGAGTTATTTTGATAATGAAATTGTTTAGAAAAAACATTTTCAGATTACCTCATTATCACATTATCATATTAACACATCATCACATTACCACATTACCACATTAAGAAAGAATAATCTTCCTTTCTCCAATCTGCTGTCTCCACATTGCGTAATACAATCCTTTTTCATCTAATAAATTGGCGTGAGTTCCGGTTTCTATAACTTTTCCACGTTCTAAAACATAAATTTTATCGGCATGCATTATCGTACTTAATCGATGCGCAATAAGTACCGTAATTTGCTCTTCATTTTCAGAAATCTCCTTAATAGTTCTTGTAATTTCTTCTTCGGTAATACTATCTAAAGCCGAAGTTGCTTCGTCAAAAATTAATAAATGGGGTTTTCTCAAAAGTGCTCTTGCAATAGCAATTCTTTGTTTTTCACCGCCGCTCAATTTCAAACCGCCTTCTCCAATAACGGTATCAATTCCTTTTTCCGCTCTTTCTAAAAGAGGAATACAACTCGCTTTTTGTAGGGAAATTTGTAGTTCATTTTCAGTGGCATTAGGATTTACAAAAAGTAGATTTTCCTTGATCGTTCCTGCAAAAAGTTGCGTGTCTTGCGTTACAAAACCAATTTGATTTCTCAGTTCCTCAAAATCAAATTCTTTTCCGTCAATTCCATTATATAAAATCTCGCCTTCCTGAGGTCTGTACAAACCTACCAAAAGCTTCACTAAAGTACTTTTTCCGGATCCTGAAGGTCCCACAAAAGCAATGGTTTCTCCATTTTTAACATCGAATGAAATTCCATTTAATGCTTTATATTGTGCAGATTGGTGCTTGAAAGAAACATTTCTAAATTCTAATTCTTCAATAGCGCCAATGGTTTTTGGTGAAAACGGTTTTGGTTCTGGAGATTTTTTCATCAATTGATCAAAATTGCCTAAAGAAGCTTGGGCTTCACGATAAGAAATAATGATATTTCCGATTTCCTGCATCGGTCCGAAAATAAAAAATCCGTAAAACATCAGCGATAAATATTGACCCGGAGTAACAATATCCTTAAAAATTAAATACAATAGAGTGAATGTAATCATCTGTTGAAGAAAATTCACCATCGTTCCTTGGATAAAGCTTAAAGAACGGATGTTTTTTACTTTTTTCAGTTCAAGGCCTAAGATTTTGTAGGTGTTATTATTCAATCTGTTGATTTCCTGAGAAGTCAGTCCCAAACTTTTTACAATTTCAATATTTCTTAAACTTTCCGTGGTACTTCCTGCTAAAGCGGTAGTTTCAGAAACAATATTTTTTTGGATGTTTTTAATTCTTTTACTCAAAAGATTGGTGACGAAAGCAATTAGAAAAATTCCCACTGTATAAACCGGCATTATTGACCAATGCAAACGAATGGCATAAACGGATACGAAAATAATACTCACCAAAATTCCGAAAAAAACATTGATGAAATTATTGATAAATTTTACACTGTCTTCTCTCACTTTTGTAAGGATAGAAAGGGTTTCACCACTTCTTTGATCCTCAAATTCCTGAAAAGGAAGTTGCATCGAATGCTGTAAACCATCGGTAAAAATTTTTGCGCCAAATTTTTGAATAATTACATTCACTACATAATCCTGAAACGCTTTTGCAATTCGGCTTACCATTGCGGTTCCTATTAAAAGTCCGAGAAAATAATAAACACCATGATACAAATCGGTTCCATGTAAATATTCTTGCAAATTTCTGGGTAAAGTAAGTTCCTTATCGAAAAATTGTGGATGCGTAACCAAATGATCAAGAATATTTCCGGTAATAGCAGGTGCAAAAAGTGAAAAAACCTGATTAATAGTTGCTAAAAAAAGGGATAAAAAAATCAGCCATTTGTAAGGCTTTAAATAGTTGAAAAGAGTTTTCATAATTCTAAAATCGTTGCAAAAATACTTATAAATTTTGTGGAATTACTTTTATTCTTTCAATTAAGAAAATAGCACTTTTATATTATAGACTAATTCTGTAAATTGCGGTACAAGAATTTTAGAATGTTAACAAAAGAGCAAATTGCACAAAGAATTTCAAAAGAAGTTAAAGATGGATATTACGTAAACCTTGGAATTGGAATCCCAACTTTGGTTGCGAATTACGTTCCTAAAAATCTGTCTGTAGAATTCCAAAGCGAAAATGGAGTACTTGGAATGGGACCTTTTCCTTTTGAGGGAGAAGAAGACGCAGATGTTATTAATGCAGGAAAACAGACTATTACCACACTTCCCGGAGCTTCTTTTTTCGATTCCGCTTTTAGTTTTGGAATGATCAGAAGTCAGAAAGTTGATCTTACCATTTTGGGTGCGATGGAAGTTTCTGAAAATGGAGATATCGCCAACTGGAAAATCCCGGGAAAAATGGTGAAAGGAATGGGTGGAGCGATGGATTTGGTGGCTTCTGCAGAAAATATTATCGTTGCCATGATGCATGTGAACAAAGCTGGAGAAAGCAAAATTTTGAAAAAGTGTACGCTTCCTTTAACCGGTGTTAATTGCGTAAAAAGGGTAGTGACAGAACTTGCCGTAATGGATGTAACGCCTGAAGGTTTTAAACTTTTGGAAAGAGCCCCTGGAGTTTCCGTGGAAGAAATCATAAAAGCAACGGAAGCTCATTTGATTATTGAAGGCGAAATTCCGGAAATGGACTTTAATTAATAGGATATTGATAAAAAAACTCCTTTTCAAAAATATTGAAAAGGAGTTTTTTCATGAAGTTTTGCTACTTTTTAATAAACCTTAAAACGGCAAATTCATTATTTCTTTCTATAATTTTTATATTGTAAATCCCTGTATTTAAATGACTAACATCGATTTCATTTAATTTCAAATCAGCTGATTTTATTAATTTTCCTGAAGAATCTAAGATCTCATATTTTACAAAATTTCGGTCACTTTCAAACTTTAAAATAGCAGAAACAGGATTTGGAAACACTTTTACAACCACATTTTTTTTGAATGCATCTGAAACGGATAACAAACACGAAGGTGGATTGGTAATATGTCCGGTAGAATAATCATAAAAAACATTGGTATTTGTTAAAAATGATCCGGTACTTTGACCAATTGGTGGAGGAGCAGGAGCACAATTATTAAAATCAAACCAACCTTCAACAAAATTAGCTGGAATTTTTTTCCAACCATCACAGGCATTTTGCATTTGCGGTCCTGGTCCCAAATGATCTACCATAGTTCTTGGCTTCACACTATTCATATTAGAACAAGAGTTTGTCCAATTGGTTGGTGGCTTGAAAAATAATATTGGTGCTGGAAAACTACCGATATAATAAGTCATTTCTTCAATGGGTGAAGTGTTTGAATTCAATACGTAAAACGCTTTAAATGTTGTCGTTGTACTGATGGGAACATTTACAGGAGCTTGTCCTGAAGTGGATGTTAAAGTTGGAGTTTGACCATTCGTAGTATAATAAACTGTTCCGGAATTTATGCCATCAGAAGTAATGGTTACTGTTATTGGGGTTTGAGAAAATCCCTCATAAGGAGCAAACATCGTTTGTTGAGAAAACAAAAGACCGTTAAAAAGTAAAATTCCAATAAATAAAATTTTTTTCATAGCGTGTTTTTTATGACTTTGTTAAAGTTACAAAAAATCAAAGCTCATAACTTTCAAATTTTCCACTTTCAAAAAATAAAACCACTCTTTTTATTTTATCTTTCTGATATTCAGTATTTTCTGATCTTGATTTAGCTTCCTGAGTTTCTAATCGCTGAGAATCGGATAAAATTTCTGAATTTAACTTGGAGACGGATTTATGGGATTCTCGCAGAACTTTCTTTTGAACTTTATCTTCACTTTCAGTAATTCCGAAATTTTCATCGTCAATTAAAGAAAATAAATCGGGCAGGGAAGTAGTTTTGGGTTTTTCCTCTGTTTTCACAATTTCTGGCTCAATTTCTTTTGTTTCCAGCATCTCACCATCTCCTTTGATCAACCAATCCCACTGAAATTCAGGAAAACGGTCTTTTACTTTAACCAAAAAATCTAATGAAGGTTTATTTCGCCCTGAAGTAATATGTGAAATAGAAGAACGTTGTACTTCCACTTCATCTGCAAATTCTGATGAGGTAAATCCAGAGTATTCTATAATTTTTGAAATTCTTTCGTTGAGATTCATACTAAAGTGAATAAATTTACAATTACAAATGTAATATTATTATTTACATTTATAAAACACAAAAGTAAACAGAATGGGATGAACTGAATTTACAAAAATAAAACCATCACTATAAAGTATTGGTTTTATTATATTTAATTGATTTACAATTATAAATTCCTGTGTAAATGATCATCATTTTCAGGATCATATTTTAGTTTTCTTTCCTTTTTCTTTTCAGGGAAAATCAACGAAGCAAGAATACTAATTCCCAAAATGGAAAGGATAATGAGTAAAGAATGCGTAGTTTCAAAACCCCAATCTTCCAGTTGATGATGCAGTAACATTTTGAACCCGATAAAGGTTAAAAGTACGGACAAACCAATTTTCAAAAATCTGAATTTATCGATAATTCCCGCCAACATAAAGAACATGGAACGCAATCCAATAATGGCAAAAATATTAGAGAAAAAGACAATGTAAGGATCTTTGGTAACCGAGAAAATAGCAGGAATACTATCTACTGCAAATATTAAATCGGTTGCTTCAATAATTAATAAAACCAGAAAAAGCGGCGTCATTTTCTTTACGCCATCTATCGTAACCCAAAATTTATTTCCTACAAAATGGTTATGAACTTTAAAAAATTTATTAGCAAATTTTACCACAGGATGTTTCTGCGTATCAATTTCTTCATCTTTATCTTTTTCCAGAAACATTTTAACACCGGTTATGACAAGAAAAGCTCCAAAAACATACATAATCCAGCTAAACTTAGCTATTAGAGCTGCGCCAACAAATATGAATATAAATCGCATCACAATTGCGCCTAAAATCCCCCAGAAAAGCACTCGATGATAATTCCGCTGTTCTACTCCAAATGCGGAAAAAATAAGGATCATAACGAATATATTGTCCACAGAAAGTGCGTATTCTACAATATAACCGGTAAGATATTCTAAACCTAGATTTTGATTGTACAAGTCAATAGAATGTTCTAAATCGTTAGGGATTATTTGAACGGGATGTTGATGTTTTGTAATAATGGTTTGCAATTTTTCGATAGAATCAATTCCGTGGAGTAGGTGTCCATATTCCAACAGAACAAAATAAAATCCCATCGATAAAGCCACCACAAAAAAGCTCATTAATCCGGCTTTTTTCATGGAAACAACGCCGCCTGATTTTCTTCCAAGACTCAAATCAATGGCCAGAATAATCATAATAAAAACTAAAAATCCTAATAAAAAAATGGTTTCGTTACTCATATAAAAAATAAAAGCAAAGATATTGTTTTGAGTTGTTTTAAGAAAATTTACAATTATAAATTAACGAAGGATTTCATAGTTTTCCACATTTGAAATGTTTAAAAAAGTTGTCTATAAATGGGTAAAAATAGAAGTTCTTCCACTTAAAGTATATCTAAACTTAAACTTTATTTGTAATTTATAATAATTTCATTTATAGTTTTTTATAAAATTTAATTATAAAATATTCAATCCACAATTTTATCAACAGACAAACTGACATTTGGAGGTGTTTAATAAATTTACAAAAGTAAATGCAGTGCAAATCAAAAGAAAAAACTTATTTTTGAGAATTGTAAATTTTTAAAAATGTCAGAGAAATTTCATTATTTCAAAAATCCTAATTTCCCAAATCGTTATATTTCACCCAAAGTCCTAGAAAATTTTTTACAGACGAATCTCAGCGATTACATTTCGCAAATTGGAACCTCCTATCTTGAAAAACCAATCTATATGTTATCTATTGGTAGTGGTGAAACCAGAGTTTTGGCTTGGTCGCAAATGCATGGAAATGAGAGCAATGCAACACATGCAATTTTGGATTTGTTGATAAGTTTGGAAAAACAATCCAATTTAAAAGAAGAATTATTTTCAAAAATTTCTTTGGATTTTATTTTTATGCTCAATCCTGATGGTTCTGAAAAATGGACCAGAAGAAATGCTTTGGACATCGATCTGAATCGTGATTTTTTGAAACTTTCCAGTAAAGAATTTCCGATTCTTAAAAATGTTGCCGAAAATGGAAATTATGATTTCGCATTAAATCTTCACGAACAACGAACCATTTTCACTACAGACGGTGAAAATCCGGCGACTTTATCTTTTCTAGCTCCTGCTGAAAATATTGAGAGAGAAGTAACCGAAACCCGCAAAAAAGCCATGGCGGTTATTTCCAAAATTGTTGAAAAAGTTGAACCGATGATTCCTAACCAAATTGCAAGATACAATGATGAGTTTTATCCCACTTCAACAGGTGATAATTTTACCAAAATGGGACTTTCCACTATTTTATTTGAAGGAGGACATTTTCCGGACGATTATTTTAGAGTTGAAACAAGAAAATTTTATACAATAGCGCTTTATGAAGGATTAAAAGCCATTGTAGAACTAAAAAATTCCACAGAAAATTGGGAAAATTATTTCAAAATTCCCGAAAATATTGAATCACATTATGATGTGATCTACAGAAATGTAAAACTAAATACCAATTTTGATTGTGTTTTGGATATTGCTGTTCAATTCAAGGAAGAAATTAAAGAAGGAGACGACGAAATTTCTTTTGTTCCGATAGTAATGGAAGTTGGCGATTGTGGCAAAAAAAAGGGCTGGAAAGAATTAGACTGTACCGGGAGATTTTTTGACTCGGAATGTAAATTTCCAAAATTGGATGCCCCTCAGAATTTTGAAATTATTTAAACTTAACTTTATTTTTTCTCTATATTTGGTTAACGATTAAAAAATCTATGGAAAAAAAACTAAAACTTTGGGACGCTATCATGCTCGTTATGGGTTCTATGATTGGAAGCGGAATTTTTATTGTAAGTTCCGATATGATGCGGAATTTGGGCTCCGGTTTTTGGCTGATTGTAGTTTGGATAATTACCGGAATTATGACCGTTGCAGCAGCAATTTCCTACGGCGAACTTTCAGCCATGTTTCCAAAAGCTGGCGGACAATATACTTACATAAAAGAAATTTTCGGAAAATTAACCGGTTTTCTTTACGGTTGGGGTTTATTTTCTGTCATACAAACCGGAACAATTGCTGCAGTCGCTATGGCTTTTGGAAAATTTACTGCTTATTTGGTTCCTGCACTGAATGATGCAGCTCCTATTTTCCAAAGTGGAGAATTTAAAATAACCTGGATCCAGATTCTTTCTATTTTCGTGATTTTAATTTTAACCTACATCAATACCAAAGGCATCCAAAGCGGAAAAATTGTTCAGGATATTTTTACTGTTTCCAAAGTGGCTGCCATTTTGGGAATTATTGCATTAGGTTTTATTTTGGTGAAAAATTCTTTTTGGAATGCCAATTTCAGTTTGGGTTGGGATGCTTTTAATAATTTAGAAAAAGATACTTCCGGCGAATTTTTAAAAACCGGTTGGAAAGAAATTTCCGGAATGACTTTAATGGGAGGAATTGCCGCCGCAATGGTAGGTTCTGTATTTTCAAGTGTGGCTTGGGAAAACGTAACCTTCGTTTCCGGAGAAATTGAGAATCCGAAGAAAAACGTTGTAAAATCCATGATTATAGGGACATCTTTGGTGATGCTTTTATATATTTTGGTGAATTTTGTTTATTTGAATGCTCTAGACCGGGACGCAATTGCTTTTGCGGCCAATGATAGAGTAGCTGTAGCGGCTTCACAAAATATTTTTGGAAGTATAGGAACCATCATTATTGCTTTATTGGTTATGGTTTCCACTTTTGGATGCAACAACGGACTTATTTTGGCTGGAGCTCGAGTTTTTCAAACCATGGCAAAAGACGGAATGTTTTTTAAATCCGCCATTAAAAATAATAAAAATGATGTTCCGGAAAATTCTTTGTGGATGCAAGGAATTTGGGCTTCCATCCTTTGTCTTAGCGGACAATACGGAAATCTTTTAGACATGATTTCTTTTGTCATCGTACTTTTTTATATGATTACCGTTTTTGGAGTTATCTATTTAAGAATTAAAAAACCGGAATTGGAAAGACCGTACAAAACTTGGTTATATCCCATTACACCAATTGTTTATTTACTAATCGGAACTGCTTTTTGTGCTTTATTATTAATTTATAAACAACAATACACTTGGCCCGGATTATTGTTGGTTTTAATTGGACTTCCTATTTATTGGTTCATCAACAGAAAGAAACAAATCATTTAGCAAAACAGAAAATTCCGTGAAAATTCCGGAATTTTTTTTGTTTTTAAAATCAATTTTTATCTTTGGTAAAAAGTAGAAAAATGAAGAAGCTCGTTGTTTTATTGGGATTTTTGTTTCTTCTTATATCCTGTGGAACATCTAAAACACCGGTAAAAAGAAATAATCCTTATTCAAAGTCGGTTACAAAAGCAGAGGAACTAAGAAATCTGAATTCTAATTTTTCCGGCAACAATTCCCAAAAAGTAAAATCACTTTTAAAGGATGCTGAAAAATATTTAGGAGCGCCATATAAATATGCAGGAAACACTTCTTCAGGATTTGATTGTTCAGGGTTGGTTTGTAAAGTTTTCGATGAAAATAATGAAAAACTTCCCCGTAGATCTTCAGATCAGGCTTTGCAGGGAAAGGAAATTTCGATAAAAGAAGCAAAACCCGGAGATTTGGTATTTTTTGCTACAGCAGGTGGAACTAAAGTTTCGCATGTGGGAATTATCCATACTATCAATCCAAATGGAGAAGTCACTTTTATCCATGCTTCAACTTCAAAAGGCGTCATTATTTCCACATTAAATGAAAAATATTGGAACAAAGCCTATCTTTTTGTAAAAAGAGTCCTTTAAAAAACTAAATTTTTATTTTTTTGAAAAATTGTATTTGTACTTTTGCAAAACTTTAAACTTTAAACCTTGAATTTTAAAAATTAAATTATGTCATTACAACAGACCATTGAAAATATTTGGGACAACAGAGATTTGCTACAGAATGAAGACAGCAAAACTGCCATTCGTGAAGTAGTTTCAAAATTGGATTTAGGAGAATTAAGAGTTGCAGAACCTACAGAAAATGGTTGGATAGTAAATGAATGGATAAAAAAAGCAGTCGTCATGTATTTTCCTATTCAAAAAATGGAAACCGTAGAAGTAGGTCCTTTTGAATTCCACGATAAAATTCCTTTGAAAAAAAATTATGCGGAAAAAGGAGTACGTGTAGTTCCACATGCTATTGCAAGACACGGAAGTTTTGTAGCTTCAGGCGTTATTATGATGCCTTCTTATGTAAATATTGGAGCGTATGTAGATTCCGGAACCATGGTCGATACTTGGGCTACCGTTGGAAGCTGCGCACAAATTGGTAAAAATGTGCATTTAAGTGGCGGCGTTGGAATTGGCGGAGTGTTGGAACCTTTACAAGCTGCTCCTGTAATTATTGAAGATGATGTTTTTGTGGGGTCAAGATGTATCGTTGTAGAAGGAGTTCACGTAGAAAAAGAAGCAGTTTTGGGAGCTAATGTTGTTTTAACAGGTTCTACAAAAATTATTGATGTTACTGGTGAAACTCCGGTAGAAATTAAAGGAAAAGTCCCTGCAAGATCGGTGGTAATTCCGGGTTCTTATACCAAAAAATTTCCTGCTGGTGAATTCCATGTTCCTTGTGCATTAATTATCGGACAAAGAAAAGAATCCACAGATAAAAAAACTTCTCTTAATGATGCTTTAAGAGACAATAATGTGGCGGTTTAGTTTTGATGAAAATAGTTTACGACGCCAAACGTTTTTTTAATAATAGCTCGGGATTAGGAAACTATTCCCGAGATTTGTTACGGATATTGGCGACTTTTTTTCCGGAAAATCAGTATTTTCTTCTTCATAAAAACCGTTCAGAAAAAGGAAAAGAAATTTTAGAATTTCCGAATGTAAGCTTTGTTGAAACATCAAAAGCGAAATTTGCACGGCAGTTTTCTATTGGAAAAGAAGCTCAAAATTTGAATGCCGATATTTTTCATGGACTTTCCGGAGAATTACCTTTAAAATGGAACGATAAACCAATTCAGAAAATCGTTACCATTCATGATTTAATTTTTGAGCGTTTTCCGCATTATTATTCTTGGTTTGACCGAAAAATCCATTTTTGGAAATTTAAAAAAGCAGCGGAAAAGGCAGATTTGGTCATTGCTATTTCGGAACAAACAAAAAGAGATATTATTGATTTTTTAAAAATTCCTGAAGAAAAAATTAGAGTAGTTTACCAAGGTTGCCATCTCAGTTTTAAAGAAATCTTACCTTTAGAATTTTTAGAATCAACTAAGGAAAAATTCAATCTTCCAGAAAGATTCATTTTGAATGTTGGAACTATTGAAGAGCGAAAAAATCTGCTAAACATTCTAAAATCTCTGAAAGATACCAAAATTCCCTTAGTTGTTGTTGGGAAAAAACAAAAAAAATATTTCAAAAAAATTGAAAAAGAAATTCGAGAAAATAGTGTAGAAGTCCATTTTCTTGAAGGAGTTTCCATGAGAGAACTTGCTGCGATTTACCGTCTTGCAGATATTTTTGTTTATCCCAGTTTTTTTGAAGGATTTGGAATTCCGGTTATAGAAGCTCTTTTTTCGGAAACAGTAGTTGTTACAAGCAATTTGAGCTGTTTACCGGAAGCTGGCGGTCCAAATTCGGTTTATGTAGATCCCAAAAATCCTGAAGATTTGAAAGCCAAAATTCTCTTTTTGTGGAATAATGAATCGGAGAGAAAACGCAGAGCTGAAAAAGGGTTGGAATATGCACAAAACTTCACCGATGAAAAAATCGCCCATCAAATGATGAGCGTTTATGAGGAAGTTTTAAAATAAATTCTTATTTCTGAATCAGAATTTTCTTTGAATTTTTTACATGATCAAGAATTAAAGTTCCGGTGTACATTCCGTTTTCGAAATTTGAAATATTGATTTTACTTTCATTTTCTACAGATTTTACTAATCTTCCGGAAGCATCCAGAAGTTCAAATGTAAATTTTTTGTTGTTTTGATTTTCAAATTTTATTTCGATAAAATCTTTTGCAGGATTCGGAACAATTTCAAATAAGAAATTTGATTTTTTCACTTCATTAAGCGCTAAATTTTGAGTAGATGCTACAGCAAAATGTTGTAAAGCACCAAGTGCAGCCTTGGTAACACTCACCAAATAAGCAGGATCCATATTCGAAATTACATCATTTGCTGTGTGTTCAAAAGGATTTGAACTTCCATTATGCTCATAAAATCCTGTAATTATTTCGTTATTGGACTGAAAAGGCATATAATCTGAAGCATAAGCACTTGACAAAATTGGAGTTAATGTAGAATACGCTTCAACATAATCCATCAATTCCTGAGTTCTGGAAGTTGATGTTGCATTATTTGTTGAAGGATTATTATTCGTATCACGTTCACAGTACACCGTATTATTGGTTTGTCCGTTTCTACCACCAATTTGATCCAAATTAAAAACCAGATGTATATCCATTTTTGGATTTGTGGAATTTACCACGTTAGAAACGTAATGTTGACTTCCTAACAAACCTTGTTCTTCACCGGAAAAATGAATGAATTTTATAGAATATTCTGTAGGAATATCTTTCAAAATTCTCGCAATTTCAAGAATCGCAGTTGTTCCGCTTCCGTTATCATTTGCTCCAACACCAACAATAGAATCGTAATGTCCACAAATAATAACATAAGTATTGGGATATAAAGTTCCGGTTTTGGTAACGATTAGATTTTTGCTAGGATTTCCGCTATAGGTAAAAGTATCTTCACTCATTTGTGAAGTAGTGTAACCGAAAGAAGTATATTTTGTTTTTAACCAGGAAAAAGCATTATTGTTCGCAGTACTTCCTGTAGTTTTTACGCCTAAATTCACAAATTCCTGCAAACCATTATTTATATTAGCAGCAGAAACTTGATTTACTCTTGTTTGATAAGCAAGAATCGGAGTGATCTGAGCTTTAAAAAAATGGCTTAATAAAAATAGAGAAAATAGGGAAATAATTTTTTTCATTGAAATTTGAAATAATGACGCCAAAAATACAAAAAATCCTGAACGAAAAGTTCAGGATTTGTATTGATAACAAAAATTCTACTTTATTTTACTTGATCTACAACAGCTTTGAAAGCTTCAGGATGGTTCATGGCAAGGTCTGCAAGAACTTTTCTGTTTAGCTCGATGTTGTTTTTCTTCAAAGCTCCCATAAACTGAGAGTAAGACATTCCGTGTTGACGAGCACCTGCGTTGATACGAGTTACCCATAAAGCTCTGAAATTTCTTTTCTTTTCTTTTCTACCACGGTAAGCGTATTGCATCGCTTTTTCTACCGCGTTTTTAGCAACAGTCCAAACATTTTTTCTTCTTCCGAAAAAACCTTTAGCCTGCTTGAAAACTTTTTTTCTGCGCGCTCTAGACGCTACAGCATTTACTGATCTTGGCATAATTTAAATTGTTTTTTTGAAAAGGGCGGAATTTGTTTCAATTCTCTTTGGGGCACCGTTTCAGGGTTAAAATTTTGAATTTGTTTTTGAATTCTTATAAACCGAATATGGTTTTATAAAAACTACTTAATAGCTAATTGACGTTGAACACTTTTTTCGTCAACCTTTGCAACATAAGAAGTTTGCGTAAGATTTCTCTTTTGCTTCGTTTCTTTTTTTGTCAAGATGTGACTTTTGTAAGCATTTTTTCTTTTGATCTTTCCTGTTCCGGTAAGAGCAAAACGCTTTTTAGCACCTGATTTCGTTTTTAATTTTGGCATTGTTTTGCTTTTTTGTTTTGTTATCAATATTGAGTTTGCAAAATTACAAATTTCTCTTGAATTAATCGTATAAAATTGCAAAAAAGAGATTTCATGGGAAATCTCTTTATTATATTTTTAAATAATGAAATAATTAATAAATTATCTTATTATAAATAATCCTATTATTTAGCCGGTTTTTTCGGGCTCATCATCATAATCATTCTTTTCCCTTCCAATTTAGGAAGCTGATCTACTTTTCCTACATGTTCCAATTCCTGAGCAAGTTTAAGAAGTAAAATTTCGCCCTGATCTTTAAATACTATTGAACGTCCTTTAAAGAAAACGTAGGTTTTTAGTTTAGAACCTTCTTCTAAGAATTTTTCAGCATGTTTTTTCTTGAAATCGTAATCGTGGTCATCAGTTTGTGGTCCGAAACGGATTTCTTTTACCACCACTTTAACTTGCTTCGCTTTTAGTTCTTTTTGTTTCTTTTTTTGTTCGTAAAGAAACTTTTTGTAATCTAGAATTCTAGAAATAAAAGGCTCTGCTTTATCTGAAATAACTACCAAATCCAATTCCTGATCTTTGGCAATTTCTAAAGCTTTTGCAAGCGGATAAACCCCTGGTTCCACGTTATCGCCAACAAGACGAACTTCTTTGGCTTTTATTTTTTCATTAATTTGATGTAAGTCCTCCTGAACTCGGCGAACCGGACCTCTTCCTCTGTTGTTAAATCTCTGTGCTATTGTATTAAATTTTAAGTTATACTTGTTTTCGCTTTTTAGCAATTTGCTTTCAGCTTATAAAAATTAAATTATATAATTTTATTTAAAAAGAAATTTTTGTTTCTCCTTTGTTTTTAATTTTTTCCAAATTCAGCATCAAATTTTGCTGCGTTTTGAAAATATTTTGTAAATTCTTCAATGCTCATTACTCCTAAATCACCTTCACCACGTCTTCTTACGGAAACGGTTCCGTTTTGTTCTTCATTTTCGCCAACAATCAGCATGAAAGGATATTTGTTGATTTCAGCATCTCTGATTTTTTTACCGGTTTTTTCATTTCGGTCGTCAATCAGTCCGCTAATTTCGTGATTTTCCAGCAATTGTGAAACTTTTTTCGCATAATCCACATATTTTTCTGAAATTGGAAGAATAATAAACTGATCCGGTGCTAACCAAAGTGGAAAATCTCCTGCTGTATTTTCTAATAAAATTGCGATAAAACGTTCCATAGAACCAAATGGCGCCCTATGAATCATTACTGGTCTATGCTTTTCATTGTCATTACCAATATAATGAAGGTCGAATCTTTCCGGTAAATTATAATCCACCTGTATAGTTCCTAATTGCCATTTTCTTCCCAGAGCATCTTTCACCATGAAATCCAATTTGGGTCCGTAAAAAGCGGCTTCACCATATTCAACGACAGTTTTTAAACCTTTGTTTTCTGCCGCTTTAATAATAGCACTTTCTGCTTTTTCCCAATTTTCATCGGAGCCGATATATTTTTCATGGTTTTCAGGATCACGAAGTGAAACTTGGGTAACAAAATCTTCAAATCCTAAATTTTTGAAAACATACATCACCAAATCAATAACGCCTTCAAACTCCTGCAACAATTGATCCGGTGTACAAAATAAATGCGCATCATCTTGCGTAAATCCACGAACTCTCGTTAAACCGTGCAATTCTCCTGATTGTTCATAACGATAAACCGTCCCGAATTCCGCAAAACGTTTCGGCAAATCACGGTAAGACCATTGTCCAACTTTATAAATTTCGCAGTGATGCGGACAATTCATGGGTTTTAGCATGAATTCTTCACCTTCGTTTGGAGTTTTTATTGGCTGGAAAGAATCGGCACCATATTTTTGAAAATGTCCAGAAGTTTTATATAAATCTACACTTCCGATGTGTGGCGTCATTACAAATTCGTAACCTGCTTTTTTCTGCGCATCGGAAAGAAAAGTTTCTAATTTTTTTCTTAATGCGGTTCCTTTAGGCAGCCATAAAGGAAGACCTTGTCCCACTTTTTCGGAAAATGCAAAAATCCCGAGTTCTTTTCCGAGTTTTCGGTGATCTCTTCTTTTTGCTTCTTCTAATCTTTCCAAATATTCGGTTAAATCTTTTTGTTTTGGAAATGAAATTCCGTAAACTCTTGTTAATTGAGGATTCTTTTCATCGCCTCTCCAATAAGCTCCCGCTGCGTTTAAAATTTTAACCGCTTTTACAATTCCTGTTGCTGGAATATGACCACCTCTACACAAATCGGTGAAATTATCATGAGTTACGAAAGTGATTTCACCGTCGTTCAAATTTTGAATTAATTCTAATTTGAAAGGATTGTCAGCATATTCTTTTAACGCCTCAGCTTTGGAAACGGGGTAGAGTTTGAAAGTGGAATCTTTCTTTGCGTTTTCCAATACCTTCTTTTCGATTTTTTCAAAATCTTTTTCACTCAAACTTTCACCTTCGAAATCTACATCGTAATAAAATCCGTTTTCAATAGCTGGACCAATTGTCAATTTTGCATTTGGATAAAATTCCAAAATAGCCTGCGCCAAAAGGTGCGCAGAAGAATGCCAAAAAGCCTTTTTCCCCAAATCATCATTCCAGGTAAGCAACTGAACCGTAGAATCCGTCGTGATGGGTGTTGTAACCTCTACTTGGTTACCGTTTACGATGGCAGAAATGGTGTTTCTTGCCAAACCTTCACTAATTGATTTTGCTACGTCGAGCGGAGAAACTTCCGCTTCAAATTCCTTGATGCTTCCGTCTGGAAGAGTGATTTTTAACATGGTTTTTTTAAAAAATTGATAAGTTGCAAAAATAAGCATTTTGTGTTAATTGTAAACGTTTTGATGCTAACCTAATAAAAAAAAATCCGACTAAAGCCGGATTTCAATAGGATGAAATTCTGAATTTATTTTTTATCGGTGTTATCGGTTTTTCCGTCTTCATGAAGTTTTGAAGTTTCCCGAACTTCATTTTTTACTGTTTTTTCAGTTTTTATTTTTTCCGAAGAAGCAGGAATATTGGGAAAATCCTGATTTTCTTTTTTTATTTCTGCCTTCTGCGTTTTTTTATTTTTTTCGCCTTCCATTGTTCAATTATTTGTGAAAGTAAATTTCTATATTTTCAATGCAATAAAATTACAGAATTATAAACTATATTTTTATAATTCAGAAAGATTCAGACTTTGAGTTTCATCTACAATCTCAAATTTTAAAGCCTTAGCCAATACGAAAATAGTTTTCAAATTCAGCATAAGCTGTTTTCTTCCTTCTTCACGAAGTTTTCTTTGATCCACTTTTTTTATGGCTTGTGTTTTTGCAGCTTCCGTTACCTTTTTTATTTGGTTTTCATTAATTCGGTTAAAAAAAGAATCATCAATGGATTGAATTTCTGGACTAGAAGTAATTTTTATTTGAGGTTCAGGAAGCTCACGAATGATAAGTTTTCTGTTGGCAGAATCAACCTCCAACTTCATTTTATTTAAATCATAAGTTACTTGAGCATTGGTTTTTGTGAAAGTTACAATTTCATTTTCTGAAATTTGATTTCCTAAAATTTCGTGCTTTACTTTTGTTTTTTGCAGGGTAGAGAAGTCCTGTTCCATAACCACCATTTTGTTCATTTTGGTAATTTGGTTGGTTAAAACATAATAATCATTACTCATTTTTTCCTCAGAAATTTTAGAACATTTCCTGAATAAAAAGACTAAAAGTAACATTAAAATAGCACCGGCTATAAATGGTAAAATTCGATTATTTTTCAAATAAAATTACTTTTGGTTAATTATTTTCAGTAAATCTCTTTCCAACCAACCACTTTCAGGGAACTCCACAATTCTTCCCAGTTCTTTTAAATCTTTAATGATATTTCCTTTGTTATCGAATTTTTTGGACAGGATAATCGTTGGTACTCTTTCAATATTTTGATTAATTTCTTCCTTATTAGGCGATTTTTTATCGCGATCCAAGGCTATAATATTCAAATTTTCAGAAGGATATCCAATTTCATCTAATATTTTCATTAATCTTGGAAATTCACGATGACTATCTTCACACCATGTTCCTACAAAAATTGTTAAATTATAATGATCGAATTTAGATTTTTTTAATTCTTCTATTGATTTGGTGTCGGTTTTATAATTGGCATATTCCGGTGAAAACCAGGTGTTGTATGGCGGTGATACAAATTTTGTAACTTCATGGTTTCCTAAAAGCATTTTTCCGTCTTCTTGTGTTGAGATTTCTGTTCCGGGATCCGTTTTTTGGGCATTACATGAAATAATTCCCCCTAAAAAAGCAACAGATAATGAAATGGTAAAAAATTTTTTTTTCATCTTAATTTTCGATAATGGTTTTTAAATCGGCAGGAGAGTAATATTTATTTTTTAAAACCTTGTGATCCTCTTTTCGGTGAACATTAAATTTTTCACCCGATTTTTCATAAAAACTTTCCTGACCTTTTTCTTTGTAAAAATCAACGGTTTCCTGAGCTTGTTTCTCGCTTTCACAAGCTTTTGACATGTTGGAACGCTGAACTTCGTTGAAAAGCTCAACAAATATATTGCCAAGTCCGAATTCCAAAACTGCGCCGCTTAAAACGTATTGCAAATCACATAAAGCATCCGCTATTTCTACAATGTCATTATCTTCAATTGCTTGTTTTAATTCATTTAATTCTTCCTGAAGTAATGAAACCCGAAGTTCGCATCGTTGTGGTGAAGGAATTTGTGGGGTATCTAAAATAGGAGCGTTAAAAGTTTTGTGAAATTCAGCAACTTGATTCAGTGAATCGATCTTTTCCATTAAAATTTAATTTAAGCAAATATAAAAATTAGAAAATGAAAGCCACAAAAAAACCGGTTTAAAAACCGGCTTATTATATTTTTAGATTTTTTACTGTGTGATATCTCTACCAATAACCAATCTTTGGATTTCGGAAGTTCCTTCACCAATGGTACAAAGTTTTGAATCTCTGTAATATTTTTCAGCAGGGAAGTCTTTGGTATAACCATAACCTCCAAAAATTTGTACTGCATTATTTGAAATCCTTACACAAGCTTCAGAAGCATACAATTTTGCCATTGCTCCTTCTCTTGTCATTTTTTGTTTTGCATTTTTTAGCGTTGATGCACGTTGAATCAATAATTCAGCAGCATCAATTTCAGTTGCCATATCAGCCAACATAAAATTTACCGCTTGGAAATCTGAAATTGGTCTTCCAAATTGATGTCTTTCTTTAGCATATTTTAACGCAGCTTTGTAAGCTCCTCTTGCAGTTCCTAAAGATAGTGCAGCAATGGAAATTCTTCCGCCATCCAAAATTTTCATAGCTTGTTTAAAACCTTCACCAACTTCCCCTAAACGGTGAGAATCCGGAACTCTTACATTATCGAAAATTAATTCAGCGGTTTCGGAAGCTCTCATTCCCAGTTTATTCTCTTTTTTACCGGAAGTAAAACCTGGCATTCCTTTCTCCAAAACAAAAGCGGTAGAATTATTTTTGGCGCCTTTTTCTCCGGTTCTTGTCATTACCACTGCAATATTTCCAGAAATTGCGTGGGTAATAAAATTTTTAGCACCGTTAATAATCCATTCATCTCCGTCTTTTACTGCGGTTGTGGACATTCCTCCAGAATCTGAACCTGTGTTATGTTCCGTTAAACCCCAAGCTCCGATAACTTTTCCGGAAGCTAATTGCGGAAGCCATTTGTTTCGCTGCTCTTCGTTACCAAATTCATAAATATGATTGGTGCAAAGGGAATTGTGTGCTGCAAGGGAAAGTCCGATAGAAGGATCCACTTGCGAAATTTCGTCCAAAATGGTGACATATTCATGATAACCAAGTCCGGAACCGCCATATTGTTCAGGAATTACAATTCCCATAAATCCCATTTCTCCTAATTGGTGAAAAAGTTCAACCGGGAAAGTTTGGCTTTCATCCCAGTTCATGATATTTGGACGGATATTTTTTTCTGCGAATTCGCGTGCCGTTTCGGCAATCATTTTAATGTCGTGATTCATCTGTATAATTTGAGATTCCAAATATAATTAAATTGACGGTATATAAAAAATGATGAAGTAATGCTGATAAAAGATCTTATTTCGGATTCGAAAGATTTTATTAAAACTCAACTAATTAAATTATCCTTATTTTTGCGTTGAAAATAGAAAGTTACCTTCATGAAAAAATATATTCTTACGGCAATTTTTTTGCCTGTTATTGCTTTTTCGCAAGTTCCTGCGGGTTATTACGACGGAACTGCAGGTTTAAGTGGTTATGCGCTAAAAAGCAAACTTCATGAGATTTTATCCACGAAAGTTTATTCCTATAATTATTCGGATATTGTAGATTATTATGTGAATACTGATAAAGACAGTTATTATGAAAATAATAATTCTGTTTTGGATATTTATACAGAAAATCCTACAGGCGCAGAACTGGAATACAATTTCACCCAAAATATAGGAAGTGCCAATGCTGAAGGTTTAGGTTTTAATAAAGAACATGGAATGCCGCAATCTACCTATTACGGAATTTATCCTATGTATTCTGATATTCATTACTTAATTCCTACGGATGCAAGAATTAATCAGTTAAGAAGTAATTATCCTTATGGAAGAACAACAGGTTTGGAAAATAACGGAACTTCCCATAATTGTAATTCTCCAAACACGACTCCTTGTATTGTTTCCAATGGAAGTAAATTAGGAAAATCAATAACACCGGGTTATACCAATACTGTTTATGAGCCTATTGATGAGTTTAAAGGAGATGTTGCAAGATTTCTTTTGTATTTTATTACACGCTATGAAGGATCTTTAAATTCTTTCAATTTTATGCTTTCCACGAATCCTTTAGATGGAAATGAAGAAAGTGGTTATGAAAGTTGGTATATCAATATGTTGAAAGATTGGAATACGCTTGATCCGGTTTCTGTTCGTGAAACTGATCGTAACAATGCCGTTTTTGCTGTTGAAAAAACCAGAAATCCTTTTATCGATCATCCGGAATGGGTGAATTTAATTTGGTCTGAAACTACTGATGCTATTGCGCCTGCTGCACCAAGTTCAGTCGTCGTTTCCCAAACAGCAGAATCATATGCTATCCTAAATTGGCAACCTAATTCCGAAACTGATATTTTAGGATATAAAATTTATGTAAACGGAAATATAGTCGGTTATTCTAAAACCAATTCTTTTACAGTAGATCGTTTAACCGCTTCTACAGCTTATAATTTTACGGTAAAAGCTTATGATAAAGGTTTTCTTTTATCTCCAGATAGTAATACGGCAACAACCACAACTTTAGCTGCTGATTCTTTTGCAAAAGATTTGATGATTACAAAATATATTGAAGGCAGCAGCAACAATAAGGCATTAGAAATCACTAACAAAACCAATCATCCTGTTGATCTGAAAAACTATTTTATACGAACAGAATTTTACGGGAATAGTAATTATTATATGTCGGATGCTCATATGTTGGAAGGAATTATTGCCCCTGGAGAAAGTAAAGTAATTATTCGTCCGGACGCTGCTCTTTCTAGTTTTCCGGTAAATAATGGAGATTTTATTACAAATTCTCCACCAATGACATTCTCTGGGAGCAATTATGTGGAAATCGCTTATGGTGTTAAATATCTAAAAACTGCTTCTACTAATAATTACGATATGTCTTTTGTTACGGTTGATGCTGTAGGAACGAAAGGACAGTCTAATTCCTCCATCATGTCCAATGCTTCATTGTACAGAAATACTAATGTTACAGATCCTAATACCACTTTTACCCTTTCAGAATGGACCTCTTTTGCTAGTAATTATCATGTAGGTTTAGGAACGGATAGTATGCTGGGAACCCATGAAATTTTTGCAGATAAATCTTTGAAAATTTATCCAAATCCTGTAGTAGAAGGTTTGCTTTTCATTCAAGGGGACAAAATTTCTGAAATTCGTGCTGCTTTAATATTTGATATGAACGGAAGATTGATAACTCATTTTGAGAATCCTTTCCGTAAAGCGAAATCTATTAATGTTTCAAACTTAGCCACAGGAGCTTATATTCTTAATCTTGATGGACAGAATTTTAAATTCCTTAAAAAATAGTTATAAGCAAAATTACTTATATTGATATTTTATAAGCTATTAAACTTATAATTCCTAAAATAAGCAAATCCACTTATAATTTTGAAATATAAGTGGATTTACTTATTTTTGCAGAATGATTGCCGTTATTACCGGAGATATTATCAATTCACAGCATGCAGATGCAGAAATTTGGCTTCAAAAGCTGAAAAATTTGTTGGGAAGCTGGGCAAAATCACCAGAAAATTGGGAAATTTATCGTGGAGACGAATTTCAGTACAAATGCAGCGTTGATGAGGTTTTTTGGAAAATAATTTCTATAAAATCTTTAATAAAGACTTTTGAAAATCTTGATGTAAGAATCGCTTTAGGGATAGGTAATGAAGTCTTTTCCTCAGAAAAAATTACAGAATCCAACGGTTCAGCCTATGTAAATTCCGGAAGATTACTGAATGAAATTAAAAATGAAGGACGAACATTGGCCATTAAAACGCCAAATGAAAGTATCGATTTAGACTTAAATATTCTACTGAAATGGACTTCTTTGGATTTTGATAATTGGTCCGCCGTTTCTGCTGAAATTATCCATTTATTAGTTCAGGATCAATCTTTGAATCAGGAACAAGCTGCACAAATTCTTAATATTTCGCAGTCTTCGGTAAGTCAGCGTTTGAAACGTGCAAATTATGATCTCATTTTGGAAACCGACAAATATTTCCGTAAAAAAATCTCGCAGCTGTAAATGATCTTCACAAAACTCATATTGGCACATATTATCGGAGATTTTATCTTACAGTCAAATTCATGGGTTGCAGACAAAGAAAAAAAACAGCTAAAAAGTAAATATCTTTATTTGCATGTTTTAATTCATGCAGTTTTAAGTTTTATTTTTTTGTGGGATATTAATCTTTGGTGGATTCCGGTTTTAATAGGAATTACTCACTTTATTATTGATGCTTTAAAACTTCAATTCCAAAAGCTTAAAACTAAGAGATTATGATTTTTTATAGACCAGGCTTTACATATTTTGGTGATTTTAGGAATTTCTGTTTTCGTAAAGGAAATAAATTTTGAAATTTTTAATAATCCAGAGCTTTTAAAATACTTAACAGCGGCAGTTTTCCTTACAACACCAGCATCCATGATGATTAAGATTTTGCTTTCTTCATGGTCTCCAATAACCGTTGAACACAGTAAAGTTCAAACAGAATCGCTTACCAACGCCGGAAAATATATCGGAATATTAGAAAGACTACTCGTTTTTGTGTTTATTGTGGTGAATCATTGGGAGGGTGTAGGTTTTTTAATCGCTGCAAAATCAGTTTTCAGATTTAGTGATTTGGCGGAAGCAAAACAGAGAAAACTAACAGAATACATTATGATAGGAACTTTACTGAGTTTTGGAATCGCAGTGTTATTGGGAATTTTAGTGAAATTATAAGAGAAATATAAAAAGAAATTAAAAGTAAAAAAATGAATTTGAAAGGAGAAATGCTTTATGAAGGAAAAGCAAAGCAAGTTTTTAAAACGGATAATCCAGATGAGGTTATTGTACGCTTCAAAGACGATGCAACAGCTTTTAATGCGCAAAAAAAAGGACAGGTAGATTTAAAAGGAGAAATGAATAATGCCATTACCACCTTAATTTTTGAATATTTAAATGATAAAGGAATTCCAACTCATTTTATCAAAAAAATTGATGAAAGAGAACAGTTGGTTAAAAAAGTAGATATCATCCCATTAGAAATGGTCGTTCGCAATTATTCTGCAGGAAGTATGGCGCAAAGATTGGGAGTGGAAGAAGGTATAAAATCGCCAATAACCATTTTTGATATTTGTTATAAAAAAGATGAGCTGGGAGATCCGCTAATCAACGATTATCATGCCATTTTTTTAGGAGCTGCAACCAGAGAAGATGTGGACGAAATGTATGCTTTAACCGATAAAATCAACAAAATATTAATTGATTTATTTGATCAGATGAACATCATTTTGGTCGATTTTAAAATTGAGTTAGGTAAAACTTCAGATGGAAAAATGGTTCTTGCCGATGAAATTTCACCGGATACTTGTCGTTTATGGGATAAAGATACCATGAAAAAACTGGACAAAGACCGTTTCAGAAGAGATTTGGGCGAAGTTACAGAGGCTTATGTCGAAATCTACGAAAGATTAAAAAAATTACTTAACAAATAAATTTTTCTGAAAAATAAAAAATGAAAAATTTAAAAATAGAAAGACAAAACTATTTAAAACAGTTTAAGCAAAGACCTTACGGAAGAAACCTTTTCCGGAATAAAGAGGAAGAAAAACTAGATGCTCCTACTGAAGAATGCGGAATTTTTGGCTTGTATTCGGAAAGTGATTTAGATACTTTTTCCTTATCGCAATTTGGACTTTTTGCTTTGCAGCATCGTGGACAGGAAGCGTGCGGAATTTCTGTTGCTGGAAACGGAAAAATTTTCAATATCAAAGATGAAGGATTGGTTTTGGATGTTTATAAGGAAATCAAAAACCCGGAAACTTTCATGGGAAATGCGGTTATTGGTCATACCCGATATACCACCGCTGGCGACAAAAAAAAGTATAATTTCCAGCCATTTTTTGCAAAAAATGAGTACGACCAAATTATTCTTTCCATTGCGCACAACGGAAATTTAACCAACGCTAAAAAACTGAAAAAAGAACTGGAGGAAGAAGGGGTGGTTTTCAAAGCTACTTCAGATTCGGAGGTTATTTTAAGACTAATTCAAAAAAATTTGGATCTCGGACTTCGTGGCGCTATAAAAGCTACGATGGAAAAAATTGAAGGCGCTTATTCTGTGGTGGGAGTTACCAGAAATAAATTTTTTGCTTTTAGAGATTTCCACGGAATTCGTCCTTTGGTTTTAGGCGCTATTGATGAAAAAACTTTCGTTGCTGCCTCTGAATCTGCTGCTTTAGATGCTGTAGGAGCGCAATATGTTAGAGATATTTTACCTGGAGAAATTGTTTATACTAGTGATAATGAAAAGGGGTTGCAAAGTTATATCGTAAAAGAAGATTGCCAAAGAAGAATTTGCGCTTTTGAATATATCTATTTTGCTCGTCCAGATTCTGCTTTGGAAGGAATTAATGTTCATGAAGTCCGCGAAAAATCCGGAGAAAAGATTTGGGAACAGGCTCCTGTAGAAGCAGACATTGTTATCGGAGTTCCGGATTCCGGAGTTCCTGCGGCTATTGGTTTTTCAAAAGTTTCCGGAATTCCTTTTCGTCCGGTTTTGATTAAAAACAGATATATCGGACGTTCTTTTATTGTTCCAACACAGGAAATGAGAGAAAGAATTGTAAATCTGAAACTCAATCCCATTATTAGTGAAATAAAAGGAAAAAGAGTCGTTATTATTGACGATTCCATTGTTCGTGGAACCACTTCAAAGCGTTTGGTGAAAATTTTAAAAGATGCAGGAGTAAAGGAAATTCATTTCAGAAGTGTTTCACCGCCTATTATTGCTCCTTGTTATTTGGGTATTGATACGCCTTCCAAAGATGATCTAATTTCGGCCAATATGAGCACCGAAGAATTGCGAAAATATTTGGATGTAGATTCTTTAGAATTTTTGAATATTGATAATCTGAAGGAAATTTTAGGAAGTTCAGATCATTGTTTTGGCTGTTTTACAGAAAAATATCCTGTTGAAAAAGGAGAAGAAACGGAACTTTTTCAATAATCGAATATTTAGATAAAAATAAAAGGCTTTCAAAATTTTGAAAGCCTTTTTTATAGGTTAAATGAATTGATTTTTTTAGAATTTGTAAGCCAAACCAACTTGGAAAACATTGTTTTTAACAGCATCTCCGTTGTTATCTTTTACGATATCAGAAAAACCAGCAACATATCTAGCAGTTAATCCAACATTTGGTGTAAAATAATAACCAGCACCTAAACCAACACCGATATTAAAATCGTTTAAATTATCTTTGATATCAGTTGATCCAGAAGTAGAAGCAGTATTGATAACTGTTCCATTAGAGTCTGTTGTAGTTACAGTTTGATCTCCTTTTACTTTTCCACTCATCAATAATCCGAATTCCGGACCTGCTTCAAGATAAAACTGTGGAGTAGCATTGTATTGGAACATTACTGGTAACGCAATGTAATCAAGGTTAATTGATCCTGAAGTTTTTGTAGAAATTGTGTTACCACCAGCTTGTACAGAAGTTGTACTTGTAGATTTGTTACCTAACTGAGTATAGATCAATTCCGGTTGAATACTGAATTCAGCTCCTAAAGGTGCATTCATAAAAACACCAGCGTTAAAACCAATTTTAGCTTTTGCATCATCCATTCCAGCATCTTCTGAAAGCGATGAAACGTTCATTCCACCTTTAATACCAAACTGTTGTGCAAATGTTAAAGAACTTACTGCGATTGCCGCACTTAAAAATAACTTTTTCATAATTTTAAATTTTAAGGATTTTCTAATTTTAAATTTTACTTTTCGTTCACTCTTGGAAAACTGTGCCAAACTGTTTTTATGGTTTATATAATTTCTCTGTTTATTTATACGCTTTACACAATCTGTTTTCCAATTGAACGGGTTACAATTTTCAAATCAAATGCCAAAAATAGAAATGAGAAAGAACTGAATTATTAAAACAAATGTTTAATTAAAGATTTGTTTTTGCTAAAAAATTGAAATTCAGAAAATTAGAAGCTTTAAAAAAATACTATGCATAACATATCTAAATATATTTTTAGTTTACAAATGGGCTCGAAAAAATGGTTGAATTTTCACTTTTCGTGATAGAAATTTTAAAAAAAATGAATTTAAATCTTGATTTTGCGATAAAATTCCAAGCTTTCAACTATCATTTCTTGGGAAGGAAATTGATTTATTAACGCAGAACCAATCTTATTAATCAAAGTATAATTGATTTTTGATTCACTATTTTTCTTATCGTTCATCATTAATTCCATTATTTCATCATTCGAAAAAGCAGAGAAATCTAAAATTGGGAAAAAAGAGTTGATGCAGCTTATTGATAGGTTCGCTTCTTCAACAGTCAAAATTTCCATTTTTTCAGAAATTTTTATTTCAACAATCATACCTGCTGCTATCGCTTCGCCGTGTTTTATGGTTTTCCCTTTTTTCAGAAATAACGATTCTAAAGCATGACCAATGGTATGTCCGAAATTCAGGGTTTTTCGGATATTTTTTTCCTGAAAATCAACTTCCACAATATTATTTTTTATTTCCATTGATTTTTTAATGAGTGGAGCAATCGTTTCAAAAGAAATTTCTTTTATTTTAATCAAATCAGCCCAATGTTTTTTATCTGCGACCAATCCGTGCTTTAACATTTCGGCAAAACCACTTCTCAGCTCCTCAAAAGATAAAGTTTGTAAAAAATCCGGAAAAAGAAATATTTCTTCGGGTTGGGAAAAAGTTCCTATGATATTTTTTAAAAAATGATGATCAATTCCTGTTTTTCCGCCAATAGATGCATCACACATTCCTAAAAGCGAAGTTGGAATATGGATAAATTTAATTCCTCTTTTATAAGTAGATGCTACAAAACCGCCTAAATCGGTAATGACACCGCCACCAATATTGATTAAAAGTGAATTTCGATCTGCTTCATATTCTGCTAAAATTTCCCATAACTGAACTGCAGTTTCTATCGTTTTCATTTCTTCTCCAGGTTCTATTTCCAAAATTTCAAATGGAACCTCTGTTTCTAAATTGGGAAGAACTTTCGGAAGACAATATTCATGCGTATTTTCATCAACCAAAATAAAAATTTTAGAAGGTTCTGCTTCTTTTATAAATTTATTTAAAGCAGTAAATTGGCTGTCCAGTTCAGAAATCATCTCGATTTTTTTACAAATTTAGAGGTTTTTCAAAAACTTGATATTTAATTTTTCAACCATTTAAAATACCTTATCTTTGCAAAAAATTTCAGTACAGAACTAAAATGGAAAGAGATAATAATAGCGGAAGACCCAAAAGACCCAGAATTTCAAAATCTGGAGGTTCTGGAAATACCAATAATGATCGAAAAAATTTCAAAAAATCTGAAAATTCTTTCGACAGAAACTCAGGAAGCGATGATCGAAGAAAATCAAGTTCTTTCGAAAGAGGTTCAGGAAATGCAGATCGAAAACCTAGAACTTTCGACAGCCGCGATAAATACGAAAAAGGGGATTTAAAATACGGCAAAAAACCTTTCAAAAAATTCGACGATAAGGAAAATAAATTTGGTAAAAAGCCTTATAAGAAATACGACGACCAAAACGAAGACCGTGCAAAAAACTTTGTACAAAAACGCCGTTTGGAAAAAATTGAAAAAGAGATCCATAAAGACACCATTCGTCTTAATAAATATATTGCCAATTCCGGAATTTGTAGCAGGAGAGAAGCGGATGATTTAATCAAGCAAAGTTTGGTTACCGTAAACGGAAAAGTGGTTACAGAAATGGGATATCAAGTTCAGAAAACAGATAAAGTAGTTTTCGACGGACAAAGTATTACTCCAGAAAAACCGGTTTACGTTTTATTAAATAAACCTAAAGGATATATTTCGACAACTAAAGACGAAAAAGCGAGAAAAACGGTAATGGATTTAGTTGCCAATGCTTCTCCTTACAGAGTTTTTCCTGTGGGAAGATTAGATCGTTCTACAACCGGTGTTATTTTGTTAACCAATGATGGACATTTAACAAAGAAATTAACGCATCCTTCTTTTGATATTAAGAAAATTTATCACGTAACTTTGGATAAAAAACTTTCAGGTGATGATATGCAAGCTATTCTTGACGGAATTCGTTTAGAAGAAGGTGTAGCAAAAGTGGACAGTATTTCTTGGATTGAAGGAAAACCTAAAAATGAAGTAGGAATTGAAATCCATATCGGTTGGAATCGTGTGATCAGAAGAATTTTCCAAAGATTGGGTTATGAGGTTGAAACTTTGGATCGTGTAATGTTTGCAGGTTTAACCAAGAAAAACATTAAACGTGGACACTGGAGAATTTTAACAGAATTGGAAGTCAACAATCTGAAAATGCTCTAAAAATTGGAGAATAAAATAAAAAAAAAATTGCGGAAATTTCCCGCAATTTTTTTTTTTTAATATGAATTTATCCTAAAACTGTAACGCCGTTTTCAATCATTTGATAAATAGCATCTTTTCCATTTTCAGGTTTTACGTTTACCGCTTTTGTTCCGTTAAAATGTAAACAGGTGATGTAGCCATTTTGCACTGCATCCAAACTTGTGAATTTCACGCAATAATCCAAAGCTAAACCTACAATTTCCACCAATTTGATATCGTGATATTTTAGAAAATCATCCAAATCCGTTTTCATAAAATGGTTGTTATCCTGGAATCCGCTGTAACTGTCAAAATCCGGATTTTTCCCTTTTTGAACGATATGTATATTTTCAGGAATTTTTAAATCTGGATGAAATTCTGCACCAAAAGTTCCTTGAACACAATGATCCGGCCACATAAATTGCGGAATCCCATTCAAATTAATCGTTTCTCCTACTTTTTTTCCATTATTGGAAGCGAAACTTTTATGATTTGCAGGATGCCAATCTTGCGTGAAAACAATTTGATCGTATTCATTTTGCTCAATGAGTCCATTGATATATGGAATTACCGCATTAGCGCCTGGAACCGCTAAAGCGCCACCTTCACAAAAATCATTTTGAACATCTACAACGATAAGTGCTTTTTTCATTTAGAATAATATTAAATTTGTAAAATTGTGTAAATAACAAACCTAAAGGAATGGTAAATTTACGCATGGAAATTCAAAATTTCAGCCAAAACTTTTTTGAAGCCAAAAAGTCAAAATTTTAGAAAAAATGGACAAATTAGAACAACAAAAATATCCTATAGGAAAATTTGAACTGCCAACTCATATTACCGATATAGAAATAGATCAACATATCAAGACCTTAAAAGATTTTCCCGGAAAATTAAAAAATCTTGTGGAAAACTGGACGGATGAGCAACTCGATACGCAATACAGAAACGGAGGATGGACTATTCGTCAGTTAATTAATCATCTTTCAGACAGTCACATGAATTCTTTTGTACGTTTTAAATTGGCGTTAACAGAAGAAAATCCTACCATAAAACCGTACAATGAAAAAGCTTGGGCTGAACTGCAAGACAGCTTTACCATTGAAATAAAACCTGCTTTGCAAATTTTAAAAGGGCTCCATAAAAGATGGGTTTACGAACTAAAATCTTTAACCAACAGAGAATTTGATGAAAGTAAATTTTTTCATCCGGAGCAAAATAAATCGATAACCTTGCGAGAAAGCTTGGCTTTTTACGCTTGGCATTGCGATCATCATTTTGCACACATTGAAAATTTGAAAAAAGAAAAAGGTTGGTAAATGAAAAGCCTCTTCAATCCTGAAGATTTGGAAGAAACAAGAAACAGAATTTTTCTAATTAAGGAAAATTTTGAACCAAAATGGGGAAGAATGAATGCAGCACAAATGTTTCGACATTGTGATAAAATTTTACAGGTAGCACTGGGAAAATTAATTTTACCCAAAAGAAATTTGCTGATTCAAACCATCGGAATTATTACTAAAATTGAAATGAAAATTTTCAATAACGGAATTCCACGTAACATGCCAACTTTTGACAAAGTAAAAGTTTCAGAAAATTGTAATTTTGAGAAAAGCAGAGAAAATCTGTTGAAAACATTGGACGAATTTATCAGAAAAGCTGAAAAAAACAACCTTCTTTCTGAACACCAACTTTTTGGTAAAATGACAAAACAGGATTGGGGGTTTTTAGAATACAAACATATCAATCATCACTTAAAACAATTTGGAGTATGAGTTTTTTAAACAAAATTTTTGGAGGAAGTGCCGATGAAATATCAAAACCAAATTTTTGGAAAAATATCGAATCAGAAGCAGATTTAGAAGATTTAATTAAAGAAACTTTTGAAAGAAAAGTGGTTATTTTTAAGCATTCAACAAGATGTTTCATCAGTAAAACCGTTTTGAAAAATTTTGAAAAAGAAGTTCAAAATTCTGATAAAAACATTTCTTTTTATTTTTTGGATTTGCTGGCTTTTAGAAGTATTTCCAACAAAATTGCCGATGATTTTGAAGTGCAGCATCAAAGTCCGCAAATGATCGTTTTAGAAAACGGAAAAGTGTTGAAAGACGCTTCACATCAAAGTATTTCTCTATCTTTAGTTTAAAAATATGACCAATATTGATAATTATTTATCCGAAGTTTTAGAGATTCCGCTGGAAAATGTTGCTTCTTGTAATAACTTTTATATTACAAAAAAAGCTTCTAAAGGTGAAGTTTTATTGCGTGAAGGTGAAATTTGCAACGGAACTTATTTTGTGGAAAAAGGATTGTTGAGAATGTATTCCATCGATAAAAATGGAAAAGAACATATTATTCAATTTGCGCCAGAAAAATGGTTGATATCCGATCGAAGTTCGCTTTATTTCAATCAACAATCCAGATATTTTATTGATGCTGTAGAAGATTCGGAAGTTTTAATTTTAGACAATGATTTTTTCAGTGATCTCAATCAGCATTTTCCGGGAACTGCAGATAAAAACGATTTGCTTTTGCAGAAACATATCCGAAATCTTCAAAATCGTGTAAATTCTTTGTTAGCAGAAACTGCAGAAGAACGATATTTGAATTTTATCAAAATGTATCCCGATATCATGCTTCGTGTTCCACAATGGATGGTAGCTTCGTATTTGGGAATTACTCCCGAAAGTTTGAGTAGAGTACGAAAGGAATTGGCGAGGAAAAATTTTCAAGTGGGGTAGTTATTTTTTCTTTTTTTTGAGTTTGTAATGTTGATAAAACATTGAACCTGAAAAATATAAAGTTATAATTACTCCAATCCAAAAAACATTTTTTGAAAAATAACTCGTATTAGTGATTTCCAGCAAAGCTGTTAGTCCTCCCACAAGAATCATCATTCCTAAAAAAATATAATTGTTCTTGTCTTTTTGAAAATGCGGTGTTTTTCCACCTGTAAAATGTCCAGGATTATACATGTTTTGATTCCATTCTTTAAATCCTTCAATAGCGTCTTCATCTTTTTCTACATCATTTTCATCAATTTCTAAACGAGAAATAATTTTTAGAATTTCATTTCTTTCCGAATTTTCTGCCAACAAAATGTTGGTGTCAAAATCAGTATAGTGTTTAATCTTGCGTTGTTGAAGAGCTTCACTTACAAATTCAAGATTTGCAGAAAATTTAAATTTTTTAATTTCTTCCATAAAAAAAGCAGGTTAAAAAACCTGCTCAAATTTATAAAAAGTATTACTTCCCAAGATAAGATTTCAAAATCTTGCTTCTGGTATTGTGTTTCAAGCGTTTTATTGCTTTTTCTTTAATCTGTCGAACTCTTTCTCTTGTAAGATCGAAAGTTTCGCCGATTTCTTCCAAAGTCATTGGATGTTTTCCGTTCAAACCGAAATAAAGTCTTACCAAATCTGCTTCTCTTGGCGTTAAAGTTTGCAAAGCTCTTTCAATTTCAATTTGAAGGGATTCCAACATTAAATCTTTATCCGGACTTGGAGATTCTCCTGAACGTAAAACGTCATACAAATTGGAATCTTCACCTTCAACAAGTGGCGCATCCATCGACAAATGTCTTCCGGAATTTTTCATTGATTCCTTGATGTCTTCTTCACTCATGTCCAAAACTTCCGCTAATTCTTCCGGAGAAGGCGGTCTTTCGTTTTCTTGTTCTAAATGAGCGTAAGCTTTGTTGATTTTATTGATAGAACCAATTTTATTTAAAGGAAGACGTACAATTCTCGATTGCTCCGCCAAAGCTTGCAAAATGGATTGACGAATCCACCAAACAGCATAAGAAATAAATTTAAAACCTCGAGTTTCATCATATCTTTTCGCAGCTTTCATCAATCCTAAATTTCCTTCGTTAATTAAATCCGGAAGAGAAAGTCCCTGATTTTGATATTGCTTGGAAACGGAAACCACGAAACGAAGATTGGCTTTAATTAATTTTTCTAAAGCGGCTCTGTCTCCGGCTCTAATTCTTTGCGCCAATTCTACTTCTTCGTCGGCGGTAATCAAATCCACCTTTCCGATTTCTTGCAGATATTTGTCTAATGATGCGGTTTCCCTGTTGGTAACCTGTTTTGTAATTTTTAATTGTCTCATAGAAAATGTACTCGTTACATGAGCGTCATTTTATTATACGACAGAATTTTAAAAAGGTTACATCATTTTAAATTTTGTTTGAAATTAATTTATTGGCTTTCAATTTCGTATTTTTGCAAATCTGCAATTTTTAAAAAATTATGCAGAAAAATTTCATTTAAAAATGAGCGAAACAAAAGAATATATTGAGGTTTACGGCGCTCGTGAACACAATCTTAAAAATATAGATGTTAAAATTCCACGCAACGAGTTGGTTGTGATAACGGGGCTTTCCGGAAGCGGAAAATCGTCTTTGGCTTTTGATACTATTTTTGCGGAAGGACAAAGACGTTATATCGAGACATTTTCAGCGTATGCAAGGCAATTTTTGGGAGGTTTGGAACGTCCTGATGTCGATAAAATCGACGGACTTTCGCCCGTAATTGCGATTGAACAAAAAACGACGAACAAAAATCCACGTTCAACGGTTGGAACGGTTACGGAATTGTACGATTTCCTGCGACTTTTATTTGCAAGGGTTTCCGATGCATATTCTTTAACCACCGGAAAAAAATTGGTGAGTTACACCGAAGAACAAATTCTGGAAACCATCAAAGAAAATTACAAAGGCGAAAAAATCATGTTAATGGCGCCAGTTGTTCGTTCCCGAAAAGGTCATTACCATGAATTGTTCGTTCAAATGGCGAAAAAAGGATATGGACAAGCGAGAATTGATGGCGAATTGCAAGATATTGAATACGATTTAAAATTGGATCGCTACAAAACCCACGACATCGATATTGTGATCGATCGATGGATTATAGGCGAAAATGCCACCGAAAACCGAATGGAAAAATCCCTTCGAATTGCACTGGAAATGGGGGAAGGAATTATCGGCATCCAAAAATTAAATTCGGATGAGGTGGATTATTTTTCGAAAAATTTAATGGACGACGAAACCGGACATTCTCTCGCTTTGCCTGAACCCAACACGTTTTCCTTCAATTCCCCGAAAGGAAGTTGCCCCAATTGCAAAGGTTTGGGAACCATCAAAAAAGTGAACACCGATTATTTTGTAGAAAACCCCAAATTATCCATCAATCAAGGAGCTTTGTTGCCTTTGGAAGACATCAAATCCAACAAATGGATTTTGGCGCAAATCAAAAATATTTTGGAAGTTTTCGATAAAAATTTGTCCACATCTTTTGCCGATATTCCTAAAGAAGCGTTGGATTTAATTTATTTTGGCGCACATAAAGAAATCGGAAAAGAGTTGAAACACGCCGGAATTACCAAAAAGATAAAAGTGAATTTCGATGGTTTGGTTCCAATTATTGATGAAATGATTGAGGATAAGGAAAGTTACGATGCAGTGCTTTTGGAAAGGCATTTCACGACCGAAGAAACCTGTCCGGAATGTAAAGGAACCCGGCTTCAACCAGAAAGTTTGAGTTTCAAAATCGATGGAAAAAATATTGCGGAAATCAATGAGTTGAGTTTGGCTGATTTAAAAATTTGGCTCGCTGAAGTGAAAGATAAATTTTCGCCAAAAAATCGGGTAATTTCCGATGAAATTTTAAAAGAAATCGAAACCCGTTTGCAATTTTTGTTGGATGTTGGTTTGGATTATCTTAGTTTGAGCCGAAGTTCCAGAACGCTTTCCGGTGGAGAATCGCAACGAATTCGATTGGCTACGCAAATCGGTTCTCAATTGGTGAATGTGCTCTATATTTTGGACGAACCTTCGATTGGTTTGCATCAACGAGATAATGAGCGATTGATTAATTCATTAAAAAATTTAAGAGACATCGGAAATTCAGTCATTGTTGTAGAACACGACAAAGACATGATTTTGGAAGCGGATGAAGTTCTGGACATTGGTCCGAAAGCCGGAAAATTTGGCGGCGAAATTCTGTGGCAAGGAAAACCAAAAGATTTGCTGAAAGCCGAAACCATCACTTCCGACTACATTTCGGGAAAAAGAAAAATCGTAATTCCCGCAGAACGACGAAAAGGAAACGGAAAATCTTTAATATTAAAAGGCGCTTCCGGAAATAACCTCAAAAATGTGAATTTGGAAATTCCACTCGGGAAATTGGTCGTGGTTACGGGGATTTCAGGCAGTGGAAAATCTTCTTTAATTAATGGAACTTTGTATCCCATTCTCAACCGGCATTTTTACAGAGCCGTTCAAGAACCGCTTCCGTACAAAAAATTTGAGGGTATCGAAAACATCGACAAAATTGTGGATGTAGATCAATCGCCGATTGGTAGAACGCCACGTTCCAATCCTGCAACTTATACCGGAATGTTTACCGACATCAGAAATCTTTTTGCCGAACTTCCTGAAAGTAAAATTCGTGGTTACAAACCGGGACGATTTTCTTTTAATGTAAAAGGAGGGCGCTGCGAAACCTGTCAAGGAGGCGGACTAAAAGTTATCGAAATGAATTTTCTTCCCGATGTTTATGTTCATTGCGAAACCTGTAACGGAAAACGATTTAATCGCGAAACTTTGGAAGTCCGCTACAAAGGGAAATCAATTTCCGACGTTTTGGAAATGACAATTGATGAAGCCGTAGATTTCTTTGCGCCTATTCCGAAAATTTTTGCCAAAGTGAAAACACTTCACGACGTTGGTTTGGGCTATATTACGCTTGGACAACAATCCACCACTTTAAGTGGAGGTGAAGCGCAACGGATAAAATTGGCGACCGAACTTTCCAAAAGACAAACCGGAAATACGCTGTATATTTTGGATGAACCAACCACAGGTTTGCATTTCGAAGATGTAAAAGTTTTGATGGAAGCTATTGAGAAATTGGTGGATTTAGGAAATTCATTCATTATTATTGAACATAATATGGATGTGATAAAACTGGCAGATCATATTATCGATGTTGGTCCGGAAGGTGGAAAACACGGCGGAAAAATTGTTGCAGAAGGAACGCCCGAAGAAATTGTGAAAAATAAAAAATCTTTGACCGGGAAGTTTTTGAAACGAGAATTAGAATAGAGGCATCAAAGTTAAGTGCTAGCAACGCTTTAAAAATGGTTTTTTAAGAAAAGTAAAAATTCAGAGAAAAAATCAAAAAAAATTAACGAGGTATTTTTAAAATTCAACAAAAATTTTAAATTTACTTTATGGATGCCTATTTAGATATCGTCGTTCGTTCCTTGTGCGTTTATTTGTTTATGATTTTCGGAATTCGACTTTTCGGAAAAAATGAACTTTCCCAGCTGAATGCAGGTGATGTTATTTTATTATTGCTGATTTCCAATGCCGTGCAAAATGCGATGGTTGGCGAAAACACATCGCTTCAAGGAGGTTTGGTTGCGGCTTTGGTGTTGTTTTTAGCTAATTTTATTCTGAAAAAATATTTATTCAAAAATAAAAAAGTACGCCAATTTTTAGAAAGCGAACCCAAAATCCTGATCAAAGATGGCATTTTAAATAATGAAAATTTAAAATCCCAAGATGTTTCTTTGGAAGAATTAGAAGAAGCAGTTCGGGAACATGGTGTTGAAAAAATTTCGGATGTAAAACTTTCTATTTTAGAAGTGGACGGAAATATCAGTGTTATTTCTTTTAATAATTTGCAGACCAGTTTTTCCCGGCATCGAAGAAAATTTCAAAAAAAATTTCAAAAACTTTAAAATAACACTCAAAAAAACCGGATGATGAATTATGAAATTAGACCCATGCAAGCAGAAGACGGCGAAAAAGTTATCGCCATTTTTCAAGAAGGAATTGAAGGTGGAAATGCAACTTTTGATCAAGAAGCTCCAGCTTGGGAAGTTTGGGATACTAAATTTTTTAAAAATTGTAGATGGATTTTAGAAGATGATTCTGAAAATATTCTTGGTTGGGCTGCTTTGCAACCGATAAGTTCCAGAGCTTGCTATACTGGAGTTGCTGAAGTTAGCATCTATTTAACAAATTCAGTACAAGGAAAAGGATTGGGAACGATGTTGCTGAAAAAATTAATTTTAGATAGCGAAGAAAACGGATTTTGGACCTTACAATCCGGTATTTTTCCTGAGAATAAAGCCAGCATAGCATTGCATGAAAAATTAGGTTTTAGAATTGTTGGAAATCGAGAAAAAATTGCTGAAATGAATGGGGTTTGGAGAGATGTAACGTTAATGGAAAGAAGGAGTGATTTTGTAGGGAAATAACTTATTTTCAGTTTTTTTAATTTTTTTTAGCAGTAGTTTGGCACTATCATTGGAAATGTTTAACCGATTTATCCAAAAAAATAAAAAAATGAAAAATTTCTTTAAAATTTTATTAAGTTCCGGATTGGCTTTAACGCTGACTTCTTGTGGAACGATGGGCGAAACCTACGGAAATAATTATCCTAATCAATATCCATCTAATCGGTATCCACAAGGTGGAGTTTACAGAGCTGGAGATGGAACAGTATACAGACAAGGCGAAGTTTATAGAGACCGAAATGGAAATGTTTACCAAAATGGTAGAGTAGTACGAACCGGTGATGTTTATGGTAGACCAGGCATAATTTCAAGAAGTGGAAATTATCCGGTTTATGGTAATAATACGAGAAACCTTCCACCAGGACAAGCTAAAAAAGTTTACGGAGGTCGAGCTACTGATTACGCAAAAGGGCAACAGAAGAAACGAAATGTTTATTACGGTAATAATGATAGACGATGGAATGATAATGATCGGTATGATAAAAGAAGAGACGATGACGATGATGACAGAAAATACAAAAACAATAAAAATTGGAAAAACAAAAAATACAAAAGCTATAAAAAAAATAGAGACAGAGACGACGATTAATAAAAAAGCTGCTTCAATTTCGAAGCAGCTTTTTTTCAGATTCTTGTTTTAATCGGATTTAGATGAGTGAGGAAAATCATCACTTCTGTACGAAAACTTCCTTCAATTCTTTCGCGAATATTTTCAAATTCACTTTCCATAAATTGACTTCTTAATTCTTTATTTTCAAAAACTAGAAGTAGATTGAAATTTTTTCCTTCATTAATCATATCGCTTTCCACTTCTGACAGAAAATATTGATCAACATCTAACAGGTTTTCAGCCATTAAACCAAGGGTTTCGTCCACATACTTTTCCCATTTTGGAAGTACATTATCGGTAGCATGAAAAGTAATACTCAGTAAGCTCATTTTTTATGAATTTTTTAAGAATTTGTTGATAAATTTAAGAGCAAAAATCGTTAAAATTTTCGTAAATTCGTGCGTCATTTAAAGACAAAAATCAGATCATTCAGCATTCTATTTTAAACTGCTGATTTTCATTTAATTAAAATTGATTATGCATAAAGAAGGAGAGAAGCTAATTCCTATCAACATTGTTGATGAAATGAAGTCTTCCTATATCGATTATTCGATGTCGGTAATCGTTTCCAGAGCGTTACCTGATGTAAGAGACGGTCTAAAACCAGTTCACAGAAGAGTTTTATACGGGATGTATGGACTGGGTGTTTTTTCAAACAGAAAATATTTAAAATCTGCCAGAATTGTTGGAGATGTTCTTGGTAAATACCATCCACACGGAGATTCTTCAGTTTACAATGCCATGGTTCGTATGGCGCAACCTTGGAGTTTGCGATATCCGCAAGTGGACGGACAAGGTAACTTTGGTTCCATGGATGGAGATCCACCTGCAGCAATGCGTTATACCGAAGCAAGACTGAAAAAAATATCTGATGAAATTCTTGCAGATCTCGATAAAGAAACCGTAGATTTTCAAAATAATTTTGATGATTCCTTAACCGAACCCACCGTTCTTCCAACAAAAATTCCAAATCTTTTGGTCAACGGAGCTTCCGGAATTGCAGTAGGTATGGCTACGAATATGGCGCCTCACAATCTTTCAGAAGTGGTGGATGGAATTTGTGCTTACATCGACGATCGGGAAATAACGATTGATGATTTAATGAAACACATCATCGCTCCGGATTTTCCAACTGGTGGAATTATTTATGGGTATGATGGAGTCCGTGATGCTTTCCATACCGGTCGTGGAAGAATTGTTCTGCGAGCCAAAGTAAATTTCGAAGAAATTGGAAACAGGAATGCCATTATTGTAACCGAAGTTCCGTATCAAGTGAACAAAGCGGAAATGATTGCCAGAACTGCAGAATTGGTGAAAGATGAAAAAATTCCTGGAATTCATGAAATCCGTGATGAATCGGACAGAAGAGGTCTTCGTATTGTTTACGAACTAAAAAATGACGCGATTCCAAACGTAGTTCTAAACTTACTTTATAAATATACAGCGCTTCAGACTTCTTTCAGTGTGAACAACATCGCATTGGTAAAAGGAAGACCGGAACAATTGAATTTGAAGCAAATTATTCATCATTTTGTAGATCATCGTCACGAAGTGATTGTTCGCAGAACCGAATACGAACTGAAAAAAGCGAAAGAAAGAGCGCATATTTTAGAAGGATTCATGAAAGTAATCGCGACGCAAGATTCTCTTGACAAAGCAATTGCCATCATCCGTAAAGCGGCAACTCCACAGGAAGCGAAAGAAGGTTTGATGGAAGAATTCGAGCTTTCTGATATTCAGGCACAAGCAATTTTGGATTTAAGATTGGCTCGTCTTACCGGAATGGAGCTCGACAAAATTCGTGCTGAGTATGAAGAAATTATGGCTTTAATCAAAGATTTGGAAGATATCTTGAGCAACGAACCAAGACGTTACCAAATCATCAAAGACGAACTTCTTGAAGTAAAAGAAAAATACGGCGACGAAAGAAGAACAGAAATCGATTATGCAGGTGGAGATATGTCCATTGAAGATTTTATCCCGAACGAAACTGTAGTTTTAACAATTTCTCATGCAGGTTACATCAAAAGAACTTCACTTTCGGAATATAAAATCCAATCTAGAGGAGGTGTAGGAAATAGAGCTGCAACTACAAGAGATGAAGATTTCTTGGAGTACATTGTTTCTGCAACCAATCACCAGTATATGTTGTTCTTTACAGAAAAAGGAAAATGTTATTGGTTAAGAGTTTTCGAAATTCCTGAAGGTTCTAAAACGGCAAAAGGAAGAGCGGTTCAAAATTTAATTAATATTGAACCAGACGATAAAATTAAAGCCTACATTAGAACTAATGATTTGAAAGATGTTGAGTATGTAAATGCAATGTCAGTCGTGATGATTACCAAAAACGGAACCGTAAAGAAAACTTCTTTGGAAGCATATTCAAGACCAAGAACAAACGGAATTAATGCTATTGAAATCCGTGATAACGATCAACTTTTGGGAGCATACCTTACAAATGGAAATTCCCAAATTATGATTGCTACAAAAAATGGAAAATGTATCCGTTTTGAAGAGGAAAAAGTTCGTGAAGTAGGTCGTGGTTCTATCGGTGTTCGTGGAATTACCTTAGAAGATGGTGATGAAGTAATAGGAATGATTGTTGTGAATGACGTAGAGCAAGAAACGGTTTTGGTGGTTTCTGAAAGAGGTTACGGAAAAAGAACAGCTGTTGAAGATTACCGAATTACCAACCGAGGTGGAAAAGGTGTAATCACTTTAAATATTACCGAAAAAACAGGAAATTTAATTGCCATTCAAAACGTAACGGATGAAGATGGTTTAATGATTATCAACAAATCCGGAGTTGCGATAAGAATGGGGATGGATGCGATGCGAGTAATGGGTAGAAATACGCAAGGTGTAAAAGTAATCAACCTTAAAAATAACGATGAAATCGCCGCCATTGCAAAAGTGGAAATGGATAAAGAAGTTGAAGAAGAAGCAAATGAGGAAGAAAATTCTGAAAATTTACCAAATGCAACGACCAGTGATGTTGTAGTATTTAAAGATTCGCCACAAACCGGAGATAATGCAGTGAGCAATACCGGAGATGAAGCTTATCTTAAAAAAATCGAGAAAGAAGAAGAAAAAGAAAACAAACGTATAGAAGAAGAAAATGATTCTGAAGAATCATCAGAAGAATAATTTTAACCCATCATAAACCAATGAAAAAAATATTTTTAAGCTTGGCAATGGTTTCTGCAACTCTTGCTTTTGCACAAAAAAAAGAAATTCAAGCGGCTTTTAAAGCAGCAGAATCTGGAGATGTTAACAGTGTTAATTCCCAAATTTCGGCAGCTGAAAATGCTTTGGGAGGTAAAACCTACTTATTGGAACCTGAAGTTTTGGAACAATATTATTTTGCAAAGGGATTTTCTTTATTAAAATCCGGAAAAGCTTTAGAAGGTGCTTCTTATCTTGCAAAAATTAACGATTTGGGAAAATCAAAAATTTATACAGGAAAAGATGCTTCAAAAAATAAAGTTTATTTTGTTGGGAAAAATGCGGCAGATGCCTCAGGAATTTCTGGTCTTAAAGAAGAAAATTATACCCCAACAACAGCTGCTAAATTAAATGCTTTGGTAAATCCGTTGGTTCAAGGTGCAAGTAAAGCTGCTATTGATGCTTATAATTCAAGGAATTATGCTTTAGCTGGTGATAAATTTAAAGAAACTTATTACTTGTATAAAGCGGCAGGAACCGATGATAAAACCCAGTTGATGAATTCGGCTTTGTCTTATTCCAATGCAGAAAAACTCAATGAAACTGCTGAAATTTATACTGATTTAATCAATTCCGGTTATACAGGTGTTGAAACTTCTTATACCGCAAAAAATAAAAAAACAGGTGCTGTAGAAGCTTTTGATAAGTCGACTTGGGAAACTTTGAAAAAAACCACGGCTTCGGATTACAGCGATTTTAATATTGAAAAATCCAAAAGTGTTGAAAAAGAGCTTTATCAGATGAATGCCAGAACACTTTATAATTTAAAACGTTACGACGAATCTATCAACATTACAAATAAAGGATTAGCCAAATTTCCTAATGATCCTACCTTAATGAACATTAAAGGAATGTCTTATTATGCATCAGGAAAAGCTTCAGAATTTATCGATGTTTTGAAAGCGCAGGTTGCTTCCAATCCAAAAGATTTTGAAAGTTGGTACAACTTGGGCGTTATGCAAAATAGCGCAAAACAAACTGCGGATGCTGAAAATTCTTTCAAAAAAACCATTGAAATAAAACCGGATTACATCAGTGCTTATCAAAACCTTACTTTTTTGGTGATGGGAGACGATGAAAACGCCATAAAAGAAATTGAAGCCAATAAAAAATCCGGAAAAACAGATTTGTACAACAAAATGCGTGAAGAAAGAAGAACACGTTTTGCCAATGCAATTCCTTATGCTGAAAAGTGGCACAACCTAGATCCAAATAATATTGAAGTCGTAACTTTATTGAAAGGTCTTTATATTACTACCCAAAACGAAGCTAAAGTAGCAGAATATAAGGCTAAAGAAAATGCTCTAAAAGCTCAGGGAAAATAATTTTTTCAATCTTTTAAAATATAAAATCGGCAATTTTGCCGATTTTTTTTAATATTTTTCGATTAAATATTGATACGCTTTCATGTATTTATTCAGCCTTTTCAAATCTTTTTCAGAGATTGGGCGGTTAAAACGTCTCAAATCCATGTTATCACGAAGGTCATTTAGTTTTACTGCAATGGAAAGAGGAGACTTTTCGGTTCGCTTTATAAAATCTTCATAATTTTCTTCGGGAGTTAATTTGGTGAGGCATTTTATAGCAAATAAAATATACTCTGGGAAACCTTCATTTTTTAAAAATTCAAAATCGTATTCCGGACAGTCTTCTACCACGTCATGCAAAACACCAACTATTTTTTCATCCAATGTTTTGCCATAATCCATAACCCGCATTACATGACCAATGTAAGGAGCGTCATATTTATCGGTTTGATTTTTATGAGCCTTGTCAGCAATTTTTATGGCTTTGTGCAATAGTTTTTCCTTCATCATTTTTAATTTGAATTTCAAACAAAAATAAAAAATGCTCCAAAATTTTGGAACATTTTATTTACTTATTTATCTCAGATTTTTCGTTGGGATCCATGATTTTTATTTTTTGTCTTTTTTCTAAATTTTTATTAGGAATTGGGATCATTTTTTCAAGTTCAGGCTTTTTGCATAAGATTGAATAAAGTTCTAAATTTTCCTGTTTTTTCACTAAAATTTGGTAAATCGTACTGTCGTTTTTTGCCAACTTTTGATCCAACTGAATCTTTCTAAAATCTTCAGTGTTGAATTTTTTTAATTTAATGGAATCTTCCTTTAACTCAGGGAATTTTTTGACTTCAATTTCTTGAGAAAAGGCAAAACTTGATATTAAGAGCAAAGATAAAGAGATGATTTTCATTTTTTTATTTTAAGTAAAATTATAAAAAAAACGCTCCAGAAAAAAATCCGGAGCGTTCAAAACCACATATTAAATGAATTAATATGATCCTTTTTCCACGAAATGTGCAGCCACTTTTTCAGTTAAAGCCACAACATTTGGTGTATTGGTGTATTTTGTAAATCTTCTCAATCCGGAAAGCATCATTCTTTGTTCGTCGCCTTCTGCGAAAGAAACAATTCCTTCTTTTGCTGCGGAAATAATGGCTTCAACGGCTTTGTAAAGATTTAACTGAGCCATTGCTGCTTCCACAGAATCAGGTGAAAATGATTTTTCTGCTCTTAAAACAGCAGATTCTGCCATGTAGATTTGGTTCAAAATTTCGGAAGCGTTGAGCAATAAATGCTGTTGCTTTTCAATTTCCATCATGAATTTTTGAAGCGCCGCTCCAGAAACCATCAAGAAAACTTTTTTCAAGTTGGCGATTAGCGCTTTTTCTTCTGACATAAATGCAGAATAATCCGGGACTTCAAAACTCGGAATGGTCATTAATTCTTTGGAAATTGCCATTGCTGGAGAAAGTAAATCAAGTTGACCTTTCATCGCTCTTTTAATCAACATTCCTACCGCTAAAAGTCGGTTGATTTCGTTGGTTCCTTCGTAGATTCTTCCGATTCTGGCATCTCTCCACGCGGCTTCCATTGGTGCATCTTCAGAGAAACCCATTCCTCCGTAAACCTGAATTCCTTCGTCTGCTGTTTTTTGTGTTAAATCAGAAACAAAAACTTTTAAGATTGATGCTTCAACTGCAAATTCTTCAACACCTTTTAATTCAGCTTCTTGGTGGTTCATTCCACCCGCAACCAATTCTTCAATTTTGTCCTCAACATCTTTTGCAGCTCTGTAAGATCCGGCTTCACAAACGAAAATTCCGGTAGCCATTTCTGCGATTTTTTTGCGGATTGCTCCAAATGTTGAAATAGCAACACCAAACTGTTTTCTTTCATTCGCATATTGAATTGAATGATTGGTGATTCTTCTCTGTCCATCTAAGTTAGCAGCTGCAAGCTTAATTCTACCAACATTTAAAGCATTCAAAGCGATTTTGAAACCGTTGTTTCTTTCTCCCAAAAGATTATCAACAGGAACTTTCATATCGTTGAAGAAAACCTGACGGGTAGAAGAGGAGCGAATTCCCAATTTATGTTCTTCTTCACCGAAAGTAAGGCTTTCAGGACTTTCCAATTCGCTTCTGTTGATGACGAATCCTGTGATGTTTTTATCATCATCAATTTTTGCAAAAAACGTAAATGTATCAGCAAAACCTGCATTGGAAATCCACATTTTCTGACCGTTGATGATATAATGTTTTCCGTCTTCGGAAAGTCTTGCTTTTGTTTTTCCTGAATTGGCATCAGAACCTGCGTCAGGTTCAGTTAAACAATACGCCCCGAATTTTTCGCCCATTGCCAAAGCCGGAAGATATTTTTTCTTTTGCTCTTCAGTTCCGTAAAGTAGGATAGGAAGCGTTCCGATTCCGGTGTGTGCTCCATAAGCCGTTGCCAAAGAACCGTTTGCTCCGGAAGCCACGTCGCAAGCCAACATTGTGGTTACGAAGCCCATTCCTAGTCCACCGTATTCTTCTGGAACGGCAACTCCCAAAACGCCCATTTCGCCTAATTTTTTCATGCATTCTTCTGTTAATGCATAATCTTTATGTTCGAAAAGTTCGTGGTGCGGAACTACTTCTCTGTCGATAAATTCTCTGATGGAATCACGAAGCATTTTTTGCTCCTCGTTCAAATTTTCTAAAGTGAAAATCTCACTTGCAGGAGTTTCCGTGATGAGGAAATCTCCACCTACTAATGATTTTGTTGTTGTATCGCTCATTGTATTCTGTTTTGTATTGATGTACAATGTTTATTTACAATGTACTTTTTGGTTAATTAAAGTTTCTATGTTAAATACATTGTACTTTGTACATTGTACTTTTTTACAGTTTAAAGCAATTCGAAAATAGACGCTGCTCCTTGTCCGGTTCCTACACACATCGTCACCATTCCGTATTTGTTGCCGCGTTTTCTCATTTCGTCTAATAATTGGACGGTCAATTTTGTTCCTGTACAACCCAATGGATGTCCCAATGCGATTGCGCCACCGTTTACATTGAGAATTTCAGGGTTTAAATCCAATTCTTTTTTGATGGCAACAGATTGAGAAGCGAAGGCTTCGTTTAATTCAATTAAATTGATGTCTTTTAGTTCTAATCCTGCTTGTTTCAACGCTTTTGGAATTGCGTAGATTGGTCCCATTCCCATAATTCGCGGTTCTAAACCTGCTGCAGCGTAAGCAGCTAATCTTGCTTCTGGTTCCAAACCTAATTCTTTTACCATATCTTCCGACATCACAATTACAAATGCAGCTCCGTCACTCATTTGAGATGAATTACCTGCGGTTACACTTCCGCCATTTGCGAAAACTGGACGAAGTTTTAACAAACCTTCCAAAGAAGTATCTGCTCTTGGACCTTCATCTACATTGAAATCGAATTTTTTGGTTTGAATTTTTTGATTTTCATCCAAGAAATTATATTCTACAGGAATTGGAACAATTTGATTAGCGAATTTTCCTTCTGCATTGGCTTTTAAAGCCTTTTGATGCGAATGAAATGCAAATTCATCCTGCTCTTCACGAGAAATATTGTAACGTTTTGCCACTTCTTCTGCGGTGTAACCCATTCCCCAATAATAATCGGGATGATCTTTTGCAACTGTAGTTTCTGGAACCGGTTTGTAACCACCCATCGGAATATAACTCATGCTTTCTGTTCCACCTGCGATGATGCAATCTGCCATTCCGGCCTGGATTTTTGCAGATGCAATCGCAATCGCTTCATTTCCTGAAGCGCAATATCTGTTCACGGTAACACCCGGAACTTTGTCGGTATTTAATCCCATTAAAGAAATTAAACGCGCCACGTTTAAGCCTTGTTCAGCTTCAGGCATTGCATTTCCAACGATTAAATCGTCGATTCTGTCTTTGTCCAATTGCGGAACCGACGCCATTAATTTTTCAATAACAGTCGCTGCCATTACATCTGGACGAGTGAAACGAAGAGAACCTTTCGGTGCTTTTCCTACGGCTGTTCTGTAACCTTTTATGATGTATGCTTGTTTTGACATATTTTTAAATTTTTTAGCAGTGTTTTTGTCATGCTGAAAGCATCTAAACGGTTTAGATTCCTACGGAACGACAAACAAACTGCATATTTTTATACTAGTTTCTTAGTGGCTTACCATTTTGAAGCATATACTGAATTCGCTCCAAGGTTTTTCTTTCCCCACACAGTTGTAAGAATGTTTCTCTTTCCAAATTCAATAGATACTGTTCTGAAACTGAAGTCGGTTCGGAAAGATTTCCTCCCGCCATTACGTAAGCCAATTTATCGGCTATTTTTTTGTCGTGTTCAGAAATGTAATTTCCGGTTAACATCTGGTCTGTTCCAACGTAGAACATTCCCAATGCATCTTTTCCAAGAACGGTCACTTTTTGCTCAATTGGTTGTGTGTAACCTTGCTCTGCCAACAATTTCGCTACCTTTTTCGCTTCAGCAATTTGACGGGTTTTATCAACTACAACGATATCTTTATGTTGTTCAAGAATGTGCATATCGTAGGCTTCGTAAGCAGAAGTCGCCACTTTACCCATCGCAATATTCATAAAAGCATCACGAAGACGGTTGGTTTTTACGTCGTCTTTTGCAAAATCTTTGCACGTTCTCAAAGTCAATTCTTTCGTTCCGCCACCACCAGGAATTACACCAACACCGGTTTCAACCAATCCAATATAAGTTTCTGCTGCTGCAACAACTCGGTCTGCGTGCATTGTCATTTCACAACCGCCTCCTAAAGTCATTCCGAAAGGTGCAACTACAACAGGAATTGACGAGTAACGAACTCTCATCATGGATTTTTGGAAATATGCGATTGCCATATTCAAATCGTCCCAATCTTGGTCTATTGCCATCATTAGGATCATCGCCAAATTTGCTCCAACAGAGAAATTTGAACCCTGATTTCCAACAACCAAACCATCATATTCTTTTTCTGCAAGGTCGATTGCGCGATTTAAGCCATCCAAAACACCACCACCAAGAGAATTCATTTTGGAGCGGATTTCAAAATTGATAATTCCGTCGCCTAAATCCTGAATTGCAGATTCGGAATTGCTCCAAAGCGTTTTGTCTTTTCTGATATTGTCAAGAATGATAAACGCTTCCTGTCCCGGAATATCTGCGTAATTTGTTTTTGTTTGATCGAAGAAAATTTTGTGACCTTTTTCGTTCACTTTGTAGAATGATTCTACAGATTTTACCCAGTCCGAAACTTCATAACCGGCTTCTTTAGCCAGTTCAATTCCCTTTTGAACTCCAACAGCATCCCAAATTTCAAACGGACCGTTTTCCCAACCAAAACCGGCGCGCATTGCATCATCAATTTTGTAAACTTCGTCAGAAATTTCAGGAACTTTGTGAGAAACGTAAGCGAACAATGCGCCTAAAGATTTTCTGTAAAGGTCTCCAGCTTTGTCTTTTCCACCAATCAAAACCTTAAATCTGTCGATTGGTTTGTCGATATTTTTAGTTAATTCTAAAGTCGGGAAGTTGGATTTGCCCTGAAGTTCGTATTCCATCGTATCCAAATTAAGACCGTGGATTTCAGATTTTCCTTCAGCGTTTTTCACCTTTTTGTAGAAACCACCGTCAGTTTTAGAACCTAACCATTTGTTATCTACCATTTTCTGGATGTAATCCGGCAACTTAAATACATCATTGAAATTTTGTGCTTCAACACCCGATTTTTCAACACCTTGAGCAACATGAACCAACGTATCCAAACCAACGACATCCGCAGTTCTAAACGTCGCAGATTTTGGGCGACCAATTACAGGACCTGTTAATTTATCAATGTCGGTAACATTCAAACCCAAATTTTTCACTTCGTGAAGCAAATTCATCATAGAGAAAACACCGATTCTGTTAGCAATAAATGCAGGAGTATCTTTTGCTAAAACGGTAGTTTTACCCAACATTTTTGCACCATATTCCATGTAGAATTTCACGATTTCCGGATCGGTTTCTTTGGTTGGAATAATTTCCAAAAGCGGAAGATATCGTACCGGATTGAAGAAGTGCGTTCCCGCGAAATATTTCTTAAAATCGTCGCTTCTGCCTTCTACAAGCATGTTAATAGGAATTCCGGAAGTATTGGAAGATACCAGAGTTCCCGGTTTTCTGAACTGCTCAATTTTTTCGTAAACCGATTTTTTGATGTCCAATCTTTCAACCACAACCTCAATAATCCAGTCTGTATTTTTGATTTTATGCAAATCATCATCGAAGTTTCCAACCTTAATTCTGTCCGCAAATTTCTGCGAGTACAAAAGTGCAGGACTTGATTTTTTCAGTTTTTCAAAGTTTTCAGAAGCAATTCTGTTTCTTACGGCTTTGTCGTCTTTGGTAAGACCTTTTTTCTGTTCCGTTTCTGTCAGTTCAAAGGGAACAATGTCAAGCAAAAGAACTTCAACGCCAATGTTTGCAAAGTGCGCTGCAATCCCGCTTCCCATAATTCCCGAACCGAGAACGGTAACGTGTTTAATTCGTCTTTTCATTTATAATTTATTTTCTTTTATTCAATTCGTTGGTAATTTTCTGAATTTCATTCATGACTTCTTTAAAAACTTCCAGTTTTTCTAATGGAATTTTTTCCATAATGGTTTTATTGAAATTCACGACTACATCCTTTGAAATGTTTCTGGAATTCAGTCCTTTATCCGTCAATTTTATAATGACTTCCCTTTTATCATTGGTTGTTTTTTCTTTGTAGATATAGCCATTATCTTCCAAAAGTTTAATAATTCTTGTTAAAGAAGTAGGTTCAATCGCCATTTTAGGTCCCAAATTCGTACTTCGGGTTCCTTCTTTAGGATCAATTTTCAATAATGTTAAAGCCTGTACAGCTGTAGCATCGTGATCTTGTGCAAGCTCGGAATACATTTTTGAAACAGCGAGCCAAGTCTGTTTTAAAATGAGATCTACGTTCTCAACTTTTTCTTTGTTATTCATATTAAAATATCTAAAATGTGGTTTAGTCAAATATAATAATTATTATGCATGCATAATACTTTTTTTAAAATTAATTTTCATTAATTACTGAAAATCAGACATTTAAAAAGTATGAAATGCATAATACTATGCGTGCATAATATGTTAAACAAAACCTTGAAATATAGAATTAATGACGGTTTTGAATTAAACTCATCATTTCGTTAAAAGAATGGGCTTTTTCTTGAAAATTACTTGCTGAAATTACCCAAAAGTTATCATGAAACTCAATTTTGAAATGGGAAAGATTTTTTTTGAAATTTTTTTGAAGAAAAGAATAGAGTAATTCTTTCTGAAAATCGGGGGCAAAAATTTGAGGAGCCACAAAGTTTTCGTGCATTTCAAAAATTTGTGGGGAAGAAAGTTCAGGATTTGAAATGAGAATGTCTTCCGCAATTCCGAATTGTAATTTTTTATTTTTAACAAACCCGATTTTATCTGAAAACTCCTTGGCTAAACGCCAATCATGGGAAGAAAATAAAATTAATTTATTTTGTTTTTCAGCTAAATTTCTAAGTGTTTTCAAAATCATGATTTTATTATCTTCGTCCAAATGTGTGGTTGGTTCGTCTAAAATAATCATGGGTGAATTTTGTGCTATAGCTCTTCCAATAAATGCTTTTTGAAGATTTCCATCGGAAAGTTTTGAAACTGGAAAATTTTTAAATTCCGTTAAATTCAAACTTTCAATAATTTCTTCAATTTCCTGTTTATCAATGTTTTTTAATTCAAAATAGTAAGGATAATGGATATACTTTCCAAGTGAAATTAGATCATACAAAGTATAATTAACCGGAATTTGAGATTTTGAAAAAACAACCGAAATGTTTTCCGCAATTTCTTTTGAGGTGAGATTTTTTATTTTTTTTTGATTGAGAAAAATTTCCCCTTTTAAAAGTGGAATTTGCTTTAATATACTTTTAATTAAAGTTGTTTTACCAATACCGTTATTTCCTATTAAAAGACAAACTTCGCCTAATGCCAAAGAAATTTCAACGCCTTGAATTAAAGGAGTTTTAAAGCCGATGTCGATATTTTTTAATTCTAAAAACAATATTTAATTACGAATTATGAATTATGAATTATGAATTATGAATTTTGTTTTTTAACAGCATCATCAAAATTACAGGAATTCCGAAGAGCGAGGTAATGACATTTAAAGGAAATTGTGAAATTTCTGAAATTGATGAGAAGATTTCCATAATTAATATTCCTAAAATCATATTCAAAATCCACTGTTGCCACAATTTTGCAGGATTATAAAGTAATCTTGAAAAATGAGGAACTACAATTCCAATAAATAAAACCGGTCCCAAAAACGCTGTAACAGAAGCTGAAAGTAGTGAAGAAGCGATGATGATTAAATATTTCAGCGTACTCAAATTTACTCCAAAACTTTGGGCGTAATTGGTTCCTAAAGCATTTCCTATCAAAGGTTTTATGGATTTGAAGCTTAAAAATAAACCCAAAATTACAATAAAAGTCAGCATGAAAATTTGGTTTTTTGTAACGGAATTATTAGCACCAAAACTCCATAAAATATAATTTTTCAGACTTTGATTTTCCCCATAAAACTGCAAAATTGAAATGACAGCTCCCGCTAAAGCAGAAATCAAAAAACCGAAAATAATTAGAAATGATTGATCCTGAAACCGGTTGGAAAAAGCCAGTAAAACCATCATTAATAAAAGACTTCCTGTAATTGCAGATATACTCAAAAAACTGTTTTGTAAAACTTCAGGAATAATAAAATTTTGAGAATAGAAAATGTAAAAAGCCACACTTAAACTTGCAATGGAAGTAATTCCCAGAACTGAAGGTCCTGCCAAAGGATTTTGAAAATATTCCTGCAACAAAAATCCTGAAGTTGGTATTGAAATTCCGGCTAAAAGCATCACAAGAACTCTATTGATACGTAGTTCCGCAATTTGCGAATTTTCAGAATTTCCAAAAAAATCGGAAAAAGAAAGCTCCAAAAATCCAATATTCAAATTAAAGATTATTGCTGCAAAAACAAGAATCAGCAAAAGAATAACCAGACTTTTGAACCCTTTTATCATGAAGCAAATCTGCTTTATTTTGATTTTTTATTTTCGCCTGAAACTGCTGAATTTTCAGCATTAATGCCAAACGAAGCGATTTTTTGATCCAATTGTTCTTTGGTCATCATGCTCATATATTCATCAGTTTTTTCTCCTTTTCTCATAAAAGTAAAAGGAATTCCACTGCCATCCCAATTTTTAAAATTTTTACTGAAAAAATCTGCTCCTAAAGCTGCACCGTCTAAAAGAATAATATTTTCCGTAAGTCCTTTTTCTTCCGCAAAAGTTTTTACTTCTGTGGACCAATCTGTTCTTTTATCCAAACTTACAAAAGTCCATTTTACCGGTTGGTTTTTCAGTTCCTCCATTTTTTCTTGAAAATGCGGAATTTCTCGCATACATGGTCCGCACCAAGTGGCGAAAAAATTGGTAACATAAAGCGTATCATTGTTTTTAGCAGAAAGAAAATCTGAAATTTGATCAGGAGAAAATTCTACTTCCTTAAAAGAAATGGCAGGTTCGTAAGTTTCCGGCGCAACAATGGTATCCGTTTCAAAATTTTCTTCCGTCGTTACCACTTCTTTTTTATTACACGATAAACCCACAAAAGCGATTAATGTTGCTAAGACAATCTTCTTCATTTTTTTTATTATTTTTGGTTGAGAAATGGAACAAGCCTTATCAATTGTAAAAAACCTGAACTTTCATCGGCTAAAAATAGCGAAAAAGGAAAAACTAACCAAAAACGTTTTCTTCCTTGAGTTTGATATTCCCCAAGAACTTCAAAAAAACTTTCGGTTTGAAGCCGGACAATATGTTGTGCTGCGTTATCTGCATCAAGAGGAAATTTTCCAAAATGATTTTTCGATGATTTCGGCTCCTTTTGAAGATAAAATTCAACTCGCAATAAAGATCAATTCTGAAGAAAGTTCTGCAAATTCTTTATTTGAAAACTATAAAATTGGTGATGAATTGGAGGTTTCGGAACCAAAAGGTCGTTTTACGTTAATTTCAAAACCGCATGAATTCCGAACTATTGTTGGTTTTGCTGCCGGAATTGGAATTACGCCTATTTTTAGTCATTTTAAAAATATTTTGCATAACGAACCAAGAACCCGGATTTTGCTTTTTTATGGAAATAAAAGTAAAAATGAGGTGGTTTTTTATCAGGAATTAGAAGATTTAAAGAAAAATCATCCGGAACGTTTTGAGGTTCATTATTTTTTTTCGAGAGAAAAAGTGGGAAATGCTCTGCTGGAAGGACGTTTGGATGAAAAAAAATTAAATTTGATTATCAACCAAATCATGATGATCGATGATACGGATGAAGAAGTTACTTTGTGGGATTCTGTTGACGAAGTTTTGATTTGTGGAAAAGGAGAAATGATAAAATCCATTGCCAACGGTTGTTACCAAAACGGAATTCCGAAAAAAAATATTCATTTTGAGTTGTTTGAAGAATTTAATGAAGATATTTATCCAGTAGAAAAGGAATTTCCTTTGTTGGAAAATATTGATGTGGAGTTTAAAATTTTTAAAAATTCCTATCAAACCCAATTTGGAGATAACAAAACAAAAATTTTGCAACAGCTATTAATTCAAAAATATCCGGTTCCTTATTCCTGCAAATCGGGTATTTGTGGAAGTTGTATTTGTAAATTGGAAGAAGGTGAAGTTGAACTTTTGGAAAACGAATATCTAACCGAAAAAGAAGAAAAAGAAGGAAAAATTTTGGCTTGCATGTCTATACCGATGAGTAAAAAAATAAAAATAAATTTCGATCTCGATTGAAAAGAATTCTCGACATCCTAAAAATATTTTTCGCAGCAGTAGAGATTATTTTACTGTTGGTTATTTTGTGTAATGTATGGGTTTTTTCGGTAATTGATGAAAATACCTATACCAAAATTTCGAAAATTCCGCCAAGAAAAACGGCCGTTGTTTTGGGAACTTCGCCTAAAATGAAATCAGGAGTTGCCAATCCGTATTTTATACTAAGAATGGACGCTGCAGCTTTACTTTATCATCACGGGAAAGTAAAAGAAATTTTAGTAAGTGGAGAAAAAAGTAAAGGTTACAACGAACCGGAAGCCATGAAAAACTACCTTATTTATCAAGAAGGTGTTCCTGAAAATATTATTATTGAGGATTTTGAAGGTTTTAATACCCGAAAAAGCATCAGTCGCAGTAAAAATATTTTCAAAAAAAATGATATTATCATCGTTTCACAGGGTTTTCACAATTTGCGGGCATTATTTTTTGCCCGAAATAATTCGATGAATGCTATTGCTTTTGAAGCGCAAGATGTTACGAAATATCAAAGCTTCTACCGGAATCAGTCCCGTGAAATTTTTGCAAGGGTAGAGGCAGTTTTTTATTATTTTTTAGGAATTTCGCCGGAATAAAATTTTAGAAAGGATATCCAAAAGCGATGTTCAGGGTAGGAAATTTTTGTAGAGAATTTGCAATTACCCAGCGTGAACCTTCCGGTTTGTTGGGATTATACACTTTGTAGGCAAAATCAAATCTTAAAGTAAAATAGCTTTGAAGATTGATTCTAAATCCTAATCCACTACCAATACCCACTTGTTTGTAAAATTTGTTGAATTTGAATTCGTCTCCAAAACCGTTGTCTTTTAAACTCCAAATATTCCCAACATCGGTAAAAGCTGCTAATTCATACATGTCATTTAATGGATATCTGAACTCCACATTGGTGGTTAATTTTACATTATCCATAATGTAAGCCCGAACTCTTTCATCCAATTGAGAATCTGCAGGACCTAATCCTCCAAAAACCGTCCAAGCTCTAATATCATTAGAACCTCCGTTAAAATAGGAACGGATAATAGGCATTTGATCGGAATTTCCGTAAGGAATGCCTACACCAATAAATTGTCTTAAAGCTAAAGTGTTTTTACCAAAATTAAAATATTTTCTAACATCGATATCGAATTTTACAAATTGCGAATAAGGAATTTTGAAAATAGTACGTTCATCAGCAGAAACTAAATTTGACTGAGTTTTGTTTCGAGCCAACAAACTCAATATATTTCCGGAAAACTCTACTTTTCCGTTAAAATAAAAAGGATTGTTGTATTCTTTTTTTCCGATTTCGTTGTACACAAAATTATAAATCATGGAAGAGATTAAAACATCCTGTGTTTGACGAACTTTATTTAGAAGCGATTGCTGGAAGGTTTCAAAAGTAACGATATCATCTCCTGTAAGTGAATTTACAAAATTAACGTCCGCTAAAATAATTTCCGAAAATTGGTCAGAAGAAATTAACCCGGCATCGAATTGATCTTTTAATGCTGGTGAATATTTTTCAAAAATTTCGTCTCTAATGGCTCTGTCTCTAATAAAGAAATCATAATATTTGTCCTTATTTCTCGTAAAACTGAACTGGGTATTGAAAAGCGTTAAACGGTGAGAAACAATATCGTTAACATTGGCAGCATAAGTTAAACCCGCATTAAAGTTAACTCTTCCCAAACCAATATTATTTTGAAGAGCAGCACCCAAACTAATACTTGTGGTTGGTGAAAAACGTTTGGGTATTAATTTGTAATAACTGAAAGGCAGAAGAAGGCGGGGAAAACTTAAATTGGCTTGAGCGGAAATTTCATATGCAAAAAGTCTCCCGTTTTCTGTTCGTGGATTTCTAATGCTTCCAAAAATTCCGGAAACACTTGTTGAAAGGTTTTCGGCGCCCCCAAAAATATTTCTTTGGGTCAAATCTGCAGAAGGAGCCGCTGCAATACTTAAAAGTTGAGAATAATTGGCATCAGCAGCCAATTTTAATTCATATTTTGGAAGGGGTTTTAATAAATACAGAACATCTAAAATACTGTCATTTGGAGCTGAAGTTCCACCTCTTCTTAAGGAATCTCGAGCTTTCAAAATACTGAAATTATTCATCGCCAAAATATTTCTTTTGGTGAGATCCAGATTTTTTTGCTGATATAATGAATCAGGTGTCAAAATGATACTTCTCCATAAAGAACGGCTGGTATATTGATTATCAATTTTATGAAAACGAATGCCCCGTAAACTGTCCATTTCGGTATTGTGAGGAAAATCGGATGTATTTTCTACAATAGCCACATCAATATTACCTATTGTGGTTTTTTTGTATGGAGTATCCAAAGAATCTTTATGAATTTCCATGGTTAAAGGCACATTTTTTCTACTGTCCAAAGTATCAGCAGTAAAGAAAATTTCTTCGTTGGTGTTGTTGAAAGCGTAGTAACTTTTGCTTTTCATTAAATCATTAATCCTTTTAATTTCTTTTTCCAAATCGGTTTGATCAAGAATTTGTTTTGATTTGATGATGGATTTGTTTAAACGTTCTTCATAAACCGCTTTTATGCCTTTATCAGGAATATTATAATAGTAGTCTTTAATATAAGTAGGATCTTTATGGGTAATTAAATAATTTACTTTCGCTTTTTTGGCGGCAGAATCTAATTCTTGATTAAATTTTACGGAAGCATCCCAATATCCTCTATAAACCATTCTTTTACGAATATTGGCCGCACTTTGTTCGGTTTTACCTTGCTCTAAAATTACGGGAGGATTTCCTATATTATGAAGAAAACGATCCACCAAAAGATTTCTACCAATGTCTTCAGACAAATTATATTTTACAAAAAGAGAATCTCTTAAATCCTGATTTCTCATATTGCTGGGATACGTCATATATTCATTCAGCAAAGAATCGTATTTTGGATTGGCTGCATTGTACATCCATAAACCTACAGGAAACAAGAAAAGTGCTTTTTTGTTGGGTTTTTGCAAAACATAATCCGGAAGTTCGTCCTCGAAAAGTTTTCCATCTTCGTATTTGAAAGAATTTTTGACTAGTAAATAATCGCCTTCAGGGACTTTTTTAGTGGTACTGCAAGCATACAGTAGGAGGATTGCGGTTGCGGATGAAAAAAATATATAATACTTTTGAAAATATTTCTTTAGATGCTTACAGCTCATAAAATAAAAATTATTCGGTCTTTAGACAAAAAAAAGTTCAGGCAAAAATACAATTTGTTTTTGGTTGAGGGTAACAAAAATATTCGGGAACTAAAGGATTCCAGCTATAAAATTAAGGAAATATTCTCTATAAATCCTTCAGAATTGTCATTCTTAAAAACAGAAACACATTTAATTTCAGCAAATGAATTAAAAAAAATCAGCTTTTTGCAACATCCTAAGGATTCCGTGGCTTTGTGCGAGCTAAATGATGAAAATTTTGAAAAAGAAACTCCGGTTCAAATAATTCTTGATGGAATCCAGGATCCGGGAAATTTGGGAACCATTATCAGATTGGCAGATTGGTTTGGAATTGAACAGATTATTTGTTCGGAAGATACGGCAGATTTTTATAATCCAAAGGTGATCCAAGCTACAATGGGTTCGTTTGTTAGAGTGAAAATTTTTTATAAAAACTTAGATTCTTTTCTCCAAAATTCTGAAAATATTAATTTGGGAACTGATATGGTTGGCGAAAATGTTTTTAAGTTTCAATTTCCCGAGAAACTGAATATTATTTTAGGAAATGAAGGAAACGGAATCCGCCCAGAAACAGAACAACTGATTCATCAAAAAATTACCATCCCCCGTTTTGGAAATTCTAAATCGACCGAAAGTTTGAATGTTTCCATGGCTGCAGGCATTGTGTTGGGACAAATTTTTGCAAAAAAATAACCGCTTTTTGGCGGCTTAATTAGATCAGTCTTTCCATACTGGAAATGCTTTTTTTGGCTTGGTAATCTTCCAGTTTTTCACGAATAAATTTAAGAATAAAAGGAGCCACATAAATTAAGGCTAAACCGATTAATTTTTGTTTCCAACTTCCACTTCTCACATTTTTCTTAGCAAAGTTTGCTACCAAAGCAACAGCACCCATTTTTAAAACATCCTCAAAAGCACCTCCTTTTAAAGCGGTATCTGCAATTCCCAAAACCGCATTTTTGCTGATGAATTTGTCTTTAATATTGGTAGTAATTTTTTTTAGAATTTCCTCTTTTTTGAGTACAGTGTGCGAATTGCCTTCTTCATCCACCTCTTCTTTTAGAAATTTATCTGTAAAACCGTTCGTTATAACACTTAAACTTTCTTTCGCATTGTCAAAAGTTAATAAACCTTCCATATCTGAAAGTTCTTTTTTCAATAGAGCTTTTTTGCGTTTCAGCTCTTCTAAACTTTGGTATTGTACAGACATCTTATTTATGAATAAATTTAATAAATTGGTTGGCAAAATTATTTCTTATTTTCTTGCCATTTATCATTAATAGGAAAAACACAATTAAATAGAACCCTGCAACTATTAAAATTCCATAAGCATAATTACCTAAATAAGAACCAATTAAAAGACCAATGCCAATATTGATCATTAAAATAAAAAATGATAAAGCGGTAAAAATGGCCATTAAAAATAATAATTTACCAGCTGTGAAAGAGGATTTTTCGGCTACCTCTAATTTTAAAAGATCAATTCTTTTTTCGGTATATTCTTTCAGTAAATCAATCATGAGAATAGATGATTAATAGTTGGTTTTCAATCTTTAAATTTAAGAAAAAAGGAACAAAACGTTCCTTTTCTCTATTTTTCGATTTTTTAAATCTTTTACTTTAATGCATCCAATTCGGTTTCTACATCTTTTACCACTTCTGTAGTTTTTGCAATTGCCTGATCTTTGTAACGATCATAACCTTCTTTTACAGAATTGGCTACATTATTAGCGGTTTCTTTAAAAGTTGAAGATAAATTTCCGTACTGGTCTTTTACTTTTTCAGAAACTTGATGATATTGTTCTTTTACTTTTTCAGAGGTTTTGGCATATTGATCTTTTGCTTGATCTTTTAAATCGTCTGCTTTTTCTTTAATTTTTCTACGGGTTTCTTTTCCTTCTTCTGGAGCGTATAACATTCCTAAAACTACACCTGCTGCAGCACCTGCAAGCAAACCAGCTAAAACAGCACCTGCATTATTTCCTTTTTTTGACATTTTTTTAAATTTTTAAGTTGTTTATTTATAAGTATAAAATTACAACTTTGGTACCAAAGAAATTTACATAATTATAATTTTTTGTTAAATCTCTTTAAGGTAGGAAAGCATTAAAAGGATCGTTTCTTCTTTATTCAATTTCGTATTATCAATTAAGATAGCATCATCCGGTTTTCGTAAGGGTGCAATTTCACGTTCGCTGTCGATTTTATCTCTGGAAATCAAATTTTCACGAACAGCACTGATGTCAGTTTTTATACCAAGAGATTCAAGTTCCAGAAATCTTCTTTTGGAACGCTCATCAACACTTGCCGTTAGAAAAAATTTGTAATCTGCATCCGGAAAAACAACCGTTCCTATATCTCTTCCGTCTAAAATGACGCCTTTGTTTTGGGCAATTTCTCTTTGTATATTCAGTAAAAAATTTCGAACTTCATATTGTTTTGCAATTTCACTTACATGGTCTGAAACTTTATTTTCACGAATTACTTTAGAAATATTTTTTCCGTTAAGAAACAGAATCAGTTCATGATCAATTTCTTTAAAATACAGTTTTATATCCGATAATTTTTCAATTAAATTTGGAAAATTGATTTTTCCGTCTTTTCCCAAGCAGTTTTGTAAAGCGAAATGGGTAATTCCACGGTACAATGCACCGGTATCTAAATGAAGGATTCCTAGTCTTTTGGCGATTTCCTTAGATATTGAACTTTTTCCGGTTGATGAATAACCGTCCACAGCAATTACGGGCTTTTTCATTTTTTTGAAAAAAACTTATACAGAATTAAATAAAATTAAGGATCGAATCGGTTTCTGGAAAAATCTACAGAAACCCCGATAATATTCATATTAGCAGCATTATGATAACGAACATGGGCATAATCGAATTTGAATTTATCGAATTTCAAACCAAAACCTGCGGATAAACCGGAAAAACTTCGTTGTTCTAAAACCGCTAATTCATTTCCTCTTTTTACATTATATCCTAAACGAATGTTAAAGGATTTTTCTGGAAAAATTTCGGCTCCAAAAGAAAAGTGATCGAATATTTTTCTTGGTAATTTAACTTCTTGTCCATTATTATTATAAGGGGAAGAAATGTCAAATTGTTGTAAATCATGAACAGTAACAGTAAGGGCTGCCGGAAACTGCTTCATGATTTTTGTATAACCAAAATCCACACGAAAAGGAAGTCTTTCTGTGTTTCCGTTGAAAGATTTTATTTGATATCCAAAATTTCTGGCAACTAAACCCACCGTTTCTTTTGATTTCTTGAAATGATAAGAAACTCCAAAATTTCCGGAAACAGCCATTGAACTATAAGTATCGATGCTGGATGTGATGAAATTAACATTGGCACCAATGGTCCATTCTTCTTCAAACTGATACGCATAACCTGCGCCAAAAGAAGCGTCTAAAGCACCAAATTCACCACTGACAATTCCTGCTTCATCAGTTCTTGGCATTTTCCCGTAATCCATAAATCTGGCATTTACAGAAATAAAATGACCGTTTTCAAGATCTCTTGCATAATTGGCAGTTCCATAAGTTGAGCCTGCTAAATACATGGCTGCATTAACACCAACTTGGTTGTGCATATCCACATTAAGCAAAGCAGGATTTACCGCTGAGAAATTAACATCACTATCTTTTATCGAAACAACATCTCCACCTAAAGCAGCTTGCCTCGCAGAAACAGGAATATTCAGAAACGGATATACATTGGTACCTGTTTGTGCAAGTCCCAACATGGAAGAAAGAATGCTGAAAGAAACAAAAAATTTTTTCACGCGCAGTTGTATGTTATGCAAAAATAATCCTTTTTGAAAAGTATCAAAATTTTTAGGAAATTATTTCACTTAAACTCAATTCTTTTAACGGAATTATTGGCATTTCATTATATTTGCACAACAAAAAATTTAACCTTCGTACCGAAGAAATTCTGAAAAAAATGAAATACAAACGAATCCTCCTGAAACTAAGTGGTGAAGCATTAATGGGAAACAGACAATATGGAATTGATAATGACAGACTTGTTGAATATGCTGAGGAAATTAAAAAAGTAACCGATAAAGGTTGTGAAGTAGCCATTGTTATTGGAGGTGGAAATATTTTCAGAGGATTAGCTGGAGCTGCAAAAGGAATGGACAGAGTACAGGGAGATTATATGGGAATGTTAGCTACCGTTATTAACGGAATGGCCTTACAAGGCGCTTTGGAAGATGCAGGAATAAGAACCAGATTGCAAAGTGCTATTGAGATGGACAAAGTTGCAGAACCATTTATCAAAAGAAGAGCTGTAAGACATTTAGAAAAAGGTAGAGTGGTGATTTTTGGTGCAGGAACTGGAAATCCTTATTTTACAACAGATACTGCAGCTACTTTAAGAGCAATCGAAATTGGTGCAGATGTTATTTTAAAAGGAACTAGAGTAGATGGGATTTATGACAGCGATCCTGAAAAAAATTCCGGAGCCGTAAAATACAATTCTTTAACTTTTGAAGAAGTTTTTGAAAAAGATTTAAAAGTAATGGATATGACCGCTTTTACACTTTCTCACGAAAATAAACTTCCCATTATTGTTTTCGATATGAACAAAGAAGGAAATCTTCTGAAAATTGTAGAAGGAGAGAACGTAGGAACTTTAGTAAACCTTTAAAATTAATTTTAATAATTCAAACTTCACTTATATTATGGAAGAATTAGATATGATAAAATCGATGGTGAAACAGGAAATGGATGCCGCCATCAAACATTTGGATCACGCTTTTCAGAAAATTCGTGCAGGAAGAGCTTCCACTTCAATGGCGCAAGATGTTATGGTAGAATATTATGGAGCAATGACACCTATAAATCAAGTAGCCAATGTTTCCGTTCCTGATGCGATGACAATTTCTATACAACCTTGGGACAGAACTGCTATTAATGCCATTGAAAAGGCAATCATTAATTCAAATTTAGGTTTTGCACCGTCCAATAATGGAGATAACATTATTTTAAATGTTCCACCTTTAACGGAAGAACGAAGAAAAGATTTAGCAAAACAGGCTAAAGCAGAATCGGAACAAACTAAAGTTACCATCCGAAACGCGAGACAAGACGGAATGAAAGAACTGAAAAAATTAGACGGTGTTTCTGAAGATATGATTAAAGATGTTGAAGGCGAAATTCAGGAACTTACAGACCAATATGTAAAACTTTGTGATGAGCATCTGAAAGCCAAAGAAAATGACATTATGAAAGTATAATTTCATAAAATTTGAAATAAAAAAAAACTTCGGAATTTTCGAAGTTTTTTTGTTACTGATATCTCTGATGCTCTTTATTTTTCGAAAATCTTTGAACAATTGGTTTGAAAAACGCTTTGTATTTTTCTGCATCAAACAATTGAGAATCCGTTAAAGCTTTATAGGTCATCCAAATTCCAAAAGGAAGAAGAATTATATTGGGAAGCCAGGCTGCAAAATAGGGATTCAGTTTCCCGGTCCAGGCAAAATTTTCAACCGTAAGATTCAAAACATAAAAAATAATAAAGATTAGGATGGCAATAACGACGGGAAGTCCCATTCCTCCTTTCCTAATGATGGATCCTAAACTGGCACCAATTAAAAAGAAAATAATGCAGGTTACAGAATACGAAATAATTCTCTGCTGGTAAATAATGACTTTACTGGTAGATTTTATCATCGGATTTAGTTCCTGTTCTCTATTATTAACGGAAGTTTTTAAATTTTCAAGTTTTGAATAAGCACTAAAAATAACATCATTTTTGTTGTCTTTTTTTAGGGTGTCTGCTTTAAACTGAAGCTTTGGGGAGGTTAAAGTTTTTGGACTTTTATCAATATAATACAGACTTGGGTTTACTTGCGATGTAAGATCTGCTCCTATACTTTTAAAAGTAGTTTCGTTTTCTTTTTTCTGTTTTGCGATGTGTTCCGTAAGCTGATTGAATGTTTTAAATCGGTAATCATCCGTAATTTGCTCTTTTTCGATGGCTTTGTTTATCACTTCACTAATATCAAAAAGAGAACTTAAAGTGTCGAATTTTATCGCTTGATCCGGTTGTTTTAACCTTTCGTTCATGTTTTTATTAGAAATATTTTCATCAAAAACATACCCGTCGAAAAGAACCAGTTTTATATAATTTTTATTTTCTGCGGGAACAAACTTTCCTTTTTTTGCGACAATGGATTGTTGATCTTCAAAGGAATGCGCTTTTTTGTGAACAAAAACCCATTCAATATTTTCACCGTTTTCTCCATAAATTTTATCAAATTTCACCAAATATCCAGGAATTTGATCGATAAATTGACCCGGAGTAAAATTCAGTGCCGGCTTCGTGGCTGCAATGTTGTACAGCATATTTTTGGCTTTTCGCTGAAAATCGGGAATAATATTATTAGAAAAGAAATAGAGAATAATCGAAAGTAAAACACTCACCAAAAAAAGCGGCATCATAATTCGTGTGAGTGAAATTCCGGCAGCTTTCATCGCCGCCAATTCGTAACGTTCTCCAAATTCCCCAAAAGTCATGATAGAGGAAAGCAGAATAGTTAAAGGCAAAATCATACTGATCACACTAACTCCCATATAAAACAGAAGTTTCAGGATTTCAGTGTAGCTTAACCCTTTTCCCATAAACTGCCCAATTTGGATCCAGATAATGTTCACCACAAAAATGAAAAACAACACACTGAATATAAAAAAGAACGGTCCGAAAAAAGTTTTTATAACGTACTTATCTAAAATTTTAAGCATCCGCAAAAGTAAGAAAAAGCCACAAAGAATTTCTTTGTGACTTTCAATTTTATATTTTTTTTAAATTAAAGTTCGGTAACAATATAATTTTTGAATTTATTTTTATCAAAACTAAACATATCACTAGCCAAACTTTGATTTTCTTTATATTCTTTAATGGCAATAACCGAAACATCTTTGTTATTTCCGTGCTGTTCCAATTTTACCATTTGTTTTTTAGCAGTATCTACAAAAAGATAAACGTGCTTTAAACCATTATTTTTAACGGGAGTTAATTTAATGAAATCCGTTTTTACACCATTTACGGTTTTTTTACCAACATAGGAAACATTAAAATCTTTTCTATAGTTGGTAAGATAATTAATAGGAGAGAACATCGCATCACTACCATTGGGTTTAGCCACCGTAACTTCCATGTCTTCGGTGTTGATGTTGTAAATTTTATTTCCGTCGAAAATTTGTTCAGTTTCCATAATTTTCAACTTGTATTTATCTCCTGCGATATAGTAAATTCCCGGTTCTGTTTTGGTAACTTGTCCATTAACACCGGAACCAAAGGTAAATTTGAAATAGGAGTTTTGCTTTGCCTTGTAATTTTCCGTTACGGCATCTAAAATTTGTTTGGATTTAGCATCAATTTTTTGTGCTGAAGTCATCATAAAACCTCCAACAACCAATGTTCCTAAAACAATTTTATCTAAAAAATTTTTCATTTTATCAATTTCTTTTTGGATTGAATTTTACTAAAAATGTTAAACCTTTGTTTGAAGTTTAAATTTTTCACGACAGTATTTTCAAATAGTGTTCCAAAGAATTTTAAAATTTTCTTAAAATTGATGAATTCATATCAATTAAATTCTAATTTTTCAAATTTTCTAGAAATTGTTCAAGGGAATTAAGGTCAGAAATCATTACTTCTCTTGCTTTTGCACCGTTGAAACCACCTACAATTCCGCTGGCTTCCAGTTGATCCATAATTCTTCCAGCTCTGTTGTAACCTAATTTCAATTGTCTTTGAAGCATTGATGTAGAACCTTGTTGTGTAGAAACCACAATTCTTGCGGCGTCTTCAAAAAGAGCATCTTTTTCATTCGGATCAAAAGAACCTGCAGTGGAAGAAGATTCTTCAGAAGGCGCTTCTGGAAGAATAAATGCGGAAGCGTAGCCTTTTTGCTCACCAACATATTCTACAATTTTTTCAACTTCCGGAGTGTCTACAAAAGCACATTGAAGTCTTAAAATTTCATTTCCGTTGAAATAAAGCATATCACCTTTTCCAATGAGTTGATCTGCACCAGGAGAATCTAAAATGGTTCTGGAATCTACACTGGAAATTACTCGGAAAGCAGCTCTTGCAGGGAAATTGGCTTTTATCATCCCTGTAATTACATTTACAGAAGGTCTTTGTGTCGCTACAATTAAGTGAATTCCAACTGCTCTTGCTAATTGCGCTAATCTTGCAATTGGATGTTCCACTTCTTTTCCGGCAGTCATAATCAAATCTGCAAATTCATCCACTACCAAAACAATGTAGGGAAGATAACGGTGTCCGTTTTCAGGATTTAGTTTTCTTTCTACAAATTTTTTATTGTATTCTTTAATGGTTCTACAGAATGCATTTTTCAATAATTCGTAACGCGTATCCATTTCTACACAAAGCGAATTCAATGTATTAATTACTTTGTGAGTGTCAGTTATAATGGCATCTTCAGCGTCCGGTAATTTTGCTAAATAGTGTCTTTCAATTTTTGAATAAAGGGTTAATTCCACTTTTTTCGGATCTACCATTACAAATTTCAGTTCACTCGGATGTTTTTTGTAAAGTAATGAAGTTAAAATGGCGTTAATTCCTACCGATTTTCCTTGTCCAGTTGCTCCAGCCATTAAAAGGTGCGGCATTTTAGCCAAATCGGCCATGAAAATTTCATTGGAAATTGTTTTTCCAAAAACGACAGGTAAATCCATATCGGTATTTTGAAATTTATGAGAAGCAATCACACTTCGCATGGAAACCATCGTTGGATTTTTTCTTGGAACTTCAATACCAATAGTTCCTTTTCCCGGCATTGGTGCAATAATCCTGATTCCTAAAGCAGAAAGATTAAGTGCAATGTCATCCTGCAATTTTTTAATCGCAGAAACACGAATTCCAGCTTCCGGAACAATTTCGTAAAGAGTTACTGTAGGTCCAATAGTCGCTTTAATTTCCGCAATTCCAACATTGAAATTTTTCAGAAGTCCAACAATTTTATTTTTGTTTTCTTCCAGTTCTTCTTTGTTTACGGAAATTTCTTCATTTCCATAATCTTTCAATAGATCTATTGTAGGCATTTTGAATGTTGCCAAATCTAATTTATGGTCGTAAAGTCCATGTTCTTTTACCAATTCAGCGGATTTTTTATCGAATTCGTCTAATTCGTCAACTTCTTGGGCTACTTCCACTTTAAAATCAAAATTATCGGTTTCAGATTTTAAATTTTGAGTTTTTGGCGTAGAAGAATCTGAAATATCAAGATTCACAGATGGAGCAACAACTGTAGAAGCGGCCATTGCAGCAGATTCGGTTTCAAAAGAAGTTTTATTGGGTGTAGAAATGGTTTCGAGCTCGTTGGAAACGGTTACATTGGGAAAACCTTTTGGTGCTTCGATTTTAGAATCGACATTCGGATTTTCTTTTTTTGGAATTTCGTTTCCGTCATCTTTCATTTCATGAAGATCATCATCTGCTTCAAAATTTTCTTCGGAATTGGGTAACATTGATTTTACTCTTCCAACTGTGGCATCATTAATATCATTTAGTTTTTGTTTTATGGAACTTGGACGCATGTTGAATTCCAAAATAAAATATAAAGCAATGCTTACCAAAAGAACCACCCATAAACCAACTTCCCCGATAATAGAACTTAAAAAATCGACAATTTGAAATCCATAAACTCCGCTTAAAGTTCCAACACCTTTAGTAATAGCACCAAAAAAAATAGGAAGCCAACAAATGAAAAATAGGGAATGACCCACAGTTTTCCAAGGTTTAAAATACTTTTTCTTTAAAATTAAAAATCCAAAAACACCTACTAAAAAAGCCACAAGAAAAGCCGCAACACCTAAACTGTCGAAAATAAAAATTTTACCAAACCAATCTCCTAATTTTCCAAAAAGATTGGAAGATTTTACGGTTTTATCCAACATCGTTCCGGCTTGGCTTTGGTCTGCTTTCCAATTCAGGAGATATGAGGCAAAAGAAACGGCCATTACTATAGCCATAACAATTAAGCTAATGCCAAAAAAAATGCGGGGTTTAGAAAGTCTTTTCCCTTGGTTTTGGGAAGTTTCAGCGTTATTTTTAGTGTTCTTGTCCATAATTTCAATCTGGGCAAATTTAATTTTTTTTGTTGAATTTATTCAGCGAAAAGTAATTTAATCAACAAGGAATTTTGAAAATATTAAAATATTACAAATGATAAAAAGCAGGCTTTTCATTCGTTCATTCAAAATATCATCCTTATTTTTGCGGAGCTTAATTTTTAATTATCAATTCCTTATATTCTCATCATGAAGAAAATTCAGGATATCCTTATTTCCACACGAACCATGGCTGTTTTGTTGCTTGTTTACGCGTTTTCCATGGCGTATGCAACTTTTTTGGAAAACGACTATGGAACTCCGGCTGCAAAAGCACTCATCTACGAAGCAAAATGGTTTGAAGTTTTGATGCTTCTTCTTATTTTAAATTTTGTAGGAAATATTTATCGATACAAACTTTGGAGAAAAGGAAAATTACCGGTTTTGGTTTTTCACCTGGCTTTTATTTTACTTTTTATTGGAGGTGCAATCACACGTTACATCAGTTATGAAGGTATTATGCATATTCGTGAAGGACAAACTTCCAATGAAATTGTTACAGATAAAAACTTCTTTAAAATACAAATTGAAGAAAAAGGTGATGTATTGAATTATAAAGATGTACCTTATTTAATGTCGCCCAAAAGCAAAGATTTTAAAGCAGCTTACGATTATCGCGGAAAGAAAATTTCTGTAAAAACAGTTGATTTTATCCAGCGAAAGAAAGATACACTTCATGCAAATCCAAACGGAACGGAATATCTGCATTTTGTAATAGCCGGACAAAAAGGACGTGAAAATTATTTTTTAAAATCTGGTGAATCAAAATCTATTGGAGGAACACTAATTTCTTTTAACAGACCTATTGAAGGTGCGGTAGAATTTAAAAAAGAAAATGGTAACCTTTTCATCAAATCTCCGCAAGATGCCGGTTTTATGACGATGGCAACACAAGCAACTGGAACGGTAAAAAAAGAGGTTTATGAACCTTTAGTTTTGAGAAGTTTATACACCATTGGTGAATTAAGAATTGTGGTTCCTGAAGGAATTAGAAAAGGAAAATTGAAATATTATGAAGGGGACAGAAAGAAAGATCAGTTTACGCCGGATTTATTAACCTTAGAAGTTCAGGGTCCAAAAACGAAACAAAATGTAGAACTTGTCGTAGAAAAAGGAAATCCTAATCTTTATAAACAAATTGATTTAGACGGAATGAAAATAATGTTGGGATTTGGTCCTAAAGTTTACAACACGCCTTTTGCACTGAAATTAGAAGATTTTGTGATGGAAACTTATCCGGGAAGTTCTTCACCAAGTGCTTATGAAAGTCATGTGAAAATTATCGATGAAGGCAAAGAAACACCTTACAAAATTTACATGAATCACGTTTTAAACCATAAAGGATACCGATTTTTTCAAGCGAGTTTCGATAGTGACCGACAAGGAACTGTTCTTTCTGTAAATCATGATTATTGGGGAACTTTAATCACTTATATCGGTTATACTTTGCTTTTTGGAGGAATGTTTTTTATATTTTTTTGGAAAGGAACCCATTTCTGGAAATTAAATTCGATGTTGAAAAATATCAGCAAAAAGAAAATCGCTTCTATTGCTTTATTGTTTTTCTCAATTTTTGTTTTTTCTCAAAAAATTGAAACTCACGGAACTTCAGACGGAAGTCGCGAAAATGTAAAAACTTCTCAGGAAGTTGGAACGCATACTCATGAAGATGGAACAGTTCATGCTAATGATGCGCATAATCAACCGCAGGTTCAGACCCCGCAACCTCAACAGCAAAATTCGGTAGCAAGATCTTTTCAGAAGATGCAAACGATTTCTCCGGATGAAGCTATTTCGAGAAATAAAATTTCAAAAGAACATGCTGATAAATTTGGATATCTTTTGGTTCAAAATTATGAAGGTAGAATTGTTCCTATCAATACCCAAGCTTTAGATGTTTTACGAAAATTATACAAACACGATAAATTTAAAGGAACCGACGGAAAATATTTAACTGCAGAACAATGGTTTCTTTCCGTAAATACAGATACCCCAAGTTGGACGATGGTTCCTTTAATAAAAGTAGGAACAAAAGGTGGAGAGGAACTGAAGAATAAAACCAAAGCAAACGACGAAGGTTACACTACTTTAATGAATCTTTTTCCTGCAAATCCGGACGGAAGTTTAACGTATATTTTAGAAGAAGATTATCAAATCGCTTTCCGCAAAAAACCTGCAGAGCAAACCAATTACGATAAAGAGGTAATTTCTGTAAATGAAAGAGTGCAGATTTTTAATGAATTTTTCAGCGGACAATTTATGAGAATTGTTCCTGTGAAAAACGATCCGAATTCAACGTGGCATTCTTGGCTTGATCAAAATATGGAGCCCGATATGGAATCTCAAAATGTGATGGGACCTTATTTTGCTGCCGTTTTGGAAGCGCAACAAAGTGGAAATTGGACAAAAGCAGATTCAGAATTAAAGAAATTATCAGATTATCAACAAAATTGGGGTAAAAATGTAGTTCCTTCAAAGTCTAAAGTTGATTTGGAAGTGTTTATGAATAAAGCTAATATCAATTTTTGGTTGATGATTTTTTATTCTATGATTGGAGGTTTATTGGTAATACTTGGTTTTATCGAACTTTTTAAACCCAATAAAATTCTAAATAAAATCATCAAAGGCTTAATTATTTTGGGCTGTGTTGGTTATTTTTTACAATTTTTAGGATTGGTTGGAAGATGGTATATTTCCGGACATGCTCCTTGGAGTAACGGTTACGAAGCGATTATATTCATTTCTTGGGTGGGAATTTCGGCTGGTTTAATTCTTTACAGAAATTCAAATGCATTAATTCCTGCTGCTGGATTTATGGTGGCTGTTATTATGATGGGATTTGCGCATGGAGGTTCCGCTTTAGACCCTCAAATTACACCGCTTGTTCCAGTTTTAAAATCGTATTGGTTAATAATTCACGTTGCTATTATTACTGCGAGTTACGGATTTTTCGGATTGTCATTTGTAATTGCCATGATTGTTTTGGTTTTTTACATTTTTGCCAGCAAAAATCAACATAAAATTCATCATAATTCTACTTTGAAAGAATTGACTATCGTTTCTGAAATGTCGCTTCATATCGGGCTTTTTGCCTTAACAGTAGGAACATTTTTAGGCGGAATTTGGGCTAATGAATCTTGGGGAAGATATTGGAGCTGGGATCCAAAAGAAACTTGGGCTTTTATTTCGGTGATGATTTACGCTTTCGTTTTGCATATGCGTTTAGTTCCGGGATTGCGCTCAAGATGGGCATTTCATACGGCTTCCATGTTTGCGATTTCTTCAGTTATTATGACGTATTTCGGCGTAAATTATTATTTAAGTGGATTGCATTCTTATGCAGCAGGAGATCCGGTTCCAGTTCCAATTTGGGTGTATTTGGGCGCTTCAGGAATGTTACTTCTTTCCGGAATTTCATTCTTTAAATTCCGAAGTTTTCATAAAAAATAAATTTCAAGAAAATATTTAAAACGGTTTCAACTTTTGAAGCCGTTTTTTTTTGATTTAAAATTTTTAAAATATTTTGTAGGAATTTCAAAAAATATTATATCTTTATGATATCAAAATAATATCAACTTTAAAAATCAAAAATCATGGAAAAAATTTTAAAACCTATGTCTGGTTATCTAGCATTAATCATTTCTTTGGCTTTGCTTGTGGGAGGCGGATTTCTTTTCGTTAATGGACTTTCTGATGAAAATGGTACTTTTATCGTTTTAGGAATTTTGTCTTTTATCCTTTTTATTTTTTTTATAAAAGGTTTAATGATTATTCAACCCAATCATTCCAGAGTTTTGAACTTTTTTGGAAAATATGTGGGAAGCGTAAAAGACAACGGTTTATTTTTCATCAATCCTTTATATTCTAGTCAAAAAATTTCGCTTCGTTCCGAAAATTTACAAGGACAAACCCTAAAAGTAAACGACAAAATGGGAAATCCAATTGAAATTGGTGCTGTAATCGTTTGGAAAGTAGGAGATACTTATAAAGCGGCTTATGAAGTGGAACGTTATACAGAATATGTAAAAATGCAAAGTGAAGCGGCAGTTCGTCATTTAGCGGTGAGTTTTCCTTATGATAATTTGGAAGATGAACACGCTGCAATTACTTTAAGAGATGGTGGAGAACAAGTGAATAAAATTTTAGAAAACGAACTTTTGGAAAGATTGGCTCCTGCAGGAATTACGGTGCAGGAAGCTAGAATTACACATTTGGCTTATGCTTCCGAAATTGCTGGAGCGATGTTGCAAAGACAACAAGCTACGGCAATTGTTGCAGCCCGTTCCAAAATTGTGGAAGGTGCTGTAGGAATGGTAGATATGGCTTTAAAGAAACTTTCCGAAGAAAATATTGTGGAATTGGATGATGAAAGAAAAGCAGCTATGGTTTCCAATTTAATGGTGGTTCTTTGTGGCGAAAAAGCAGCGCAACCTATTTTGAATGCAGGAACTCTTTACAACTAAAATTTTAAAATATGGGCGAAGAAAAATCTAAAAAAACGCCAGTAAAAAAGAATTTTGTACTTCGTATTGATGAAGAAACTTTTAAGCTTTTAGAAAAATGGGCTTCAGACGAGTTTCGTTCTGTAAATGGGCAAATAGAGTACCTCTTAAACGAAATGCTGATAAAATCCGGAAGAAAAAAATAAAAAAAACCAACAAAAAAATAGTTGGCTTTTTTATTTTATAAAGAATTATTCAAACCAAGCCAAAACGTAATCTTTAACAACTGTCCAAGCGTTTTTGCCCAGAAAATAGATAATTGTAGTGGAAATTATTCCTTTAACAGTAAAGAAAATGATACCGCCAATTCCAAACTTTTTCAGCCATTTTTTCCAAAGATTTGGTTTTTCGTTCTCCAAAATTTCGCTTTGGATATTTTCTTGTTTTTCCATCCAATAGATTTGCTGCAAAGATAATGATTTCATTTATTTATTTTCATTCTAAACAAATTCAAGCAAGTTTCTCACAGAATTTTATTTTTTTAGAAAATCCCAAAAGTTATATTTCAATGAATATTTTCCGCTACTTTCAGTTCAATAAAAGCTAAAAATGTTACGATCACCATTTCCAGAATTAAATAAAGACTTCCCCAAAAGGTCATTTTTTCAAAATACATAACAACAAAAATTAGAGAAAGAATACCATAGAATAAATTCAGTGCAGCTATGATTTTCAAAAACATTTTAGTGTTATTTCCTTTTGCAATGGCGTAAAAATCTACCAACGCAAAAAAGGTTGGAAAAGTGGCTAAACAATACAAAACTGAAGTGGGTATTCCAAAAATATTTTCCAATTCAACCAATACAATTCCAAGTAAAAAGGCGGATAACATAGCACCTAATCCGTCAATCAGAAAAAGTTTTTTTGGGTGAAGAGAAAATGGGTTGATTATTTTTTGAAACATAGGTTTTAGATTTTAAAAATGGAATGTATCTCAACTTTTAGGAGAACAAAAATAGAGAATTGTAGTTCAGCATCATTATCTCTTTTATTGTATGAAACACTGTAATTTCAAAAGTATTTTCCGAATAATTTTTTTTTGTAGCCACTTATTTTTAAATTTAGGAACTCACTAAAAAAAAATTATGGCAAAAAAATCAAGCGATTTCGGAATCGAAAAATCCCTCAAAAACCTTGGCATTAAAACCGAAAATAAAGGCGTCTCTTCCGGCGGAAAATACTTTGCAAACGGAGATTTACTCGAATCTTATTCCCCAACAGACGGAAAACTGATTGCAAAAATAAAAACCGGAAATACAAAAGATTACGACAAAATTCTGGAAACAGCAAAAGAAGCTTATAAAGAATTTCGCATGATTCCGGCGCCAAAAAGGGGAGAATTGGTTCGGCAGTTTGGTTTAAAATTAAGAGAATACAAAGATGATTTAGGAAAATTGGTTTCCTACGAAATGGGAAAATCTTTGCAGGAAGGTTTGGGCGAAGTTCAGGAAATGATTGATATTTGCGATTTTGCGGTGGGACTTTCCCGTCAATTGCACGGTTTTACGATGCATTCCGAAAGACCGCTCCACAGAATGTACGAACAATATCATCCTATGGGAATTGTTGGAATTATTTCTGCCTTCAATTTTCCGGTAGCAGTTTGGAGTTGGAACACAGCTCTTGCATGGATTTGCGGAAATGTTACCGTTTGGAAACCTTCTGAAAAAGTCGGACTTTGCGCTATTGCTTGCCAAAATATCATCGCTGAAGTTTTGAAAGAAAATAAGATGCCTGAAGGAATTTCATCCATGATTGTCGGTGATCATACCGTAGGTGAAAAATTAGTGGAAGACAAAAATATTCCTTTGGTTTCCTTTACAGGTTCTACAAGAGTTGGTAGAATGGTCGGTGCAAAAGTAGCAGAACGTTTCGGAAAATCTATTTTGGAATTGGGAGGTAACAACGCCATTATTATTACAGAAAATGCCGATTTGGATATGTCGATTATTGGAGCTGTTTTTGGCGCTGTTGGAACCGCTGGACAGCGTTGTACTTCGACGCGTCGTTTGATTATCCACGAATCTGTTTATGATGAAGTAAAGAACCGTTTGGTAAAAGCCTACGGTCAATTGAAAATTGGAAATCCTTTGGATGAAAAAAATCACGTTGGTCCGTTAATCGACCAAGATGCGGTGAATCAATATTTAGATTCCATTGAAAAATGTAAAAAAGAAGGCGGAAAATTTGTAGTTGAAGGCGGAGTTCTGAAAGGAAAAAATTATGAATCGGGTTGCTATGTAAAACCATGTATTGCAGAAGTGAAAAATTCTTATAAAATTGTACAGCATGAAACTTTTGCACCAATTTTATATTTAATGAAATACAAAAATCTGGAAGAAGCTATAGCCATGCAAAACGATGTTCCACAAGGATTAAGTTCAGCTATTATGACGCAAAACCTTCGTGAAGCAGAATTATTCCTTTCTCAAGCCGGTTCGGATTGTGGAATTGCCAATGTAAATATTGGAACTTCCGGTGCAGAAATTGGTGGTGCTTTTGGTGGCGAAAAAGAAACAGGTGGCGGAAGAGAATCCGGTTCCGATGTTTGGAAATATTACATGAGAAGACAAACCAATACCATCAATTACTCAACCCAACTTCCTTTAGCACAGGGAATTAAATTTGATATTTAAAGCGTTTTTTAGTAAACAGTTTTGAAAAAAATAAACAACCAACTAAAATACTAACTAGCTAAAATACTCACCAACTAAAATACTATTGAAGAAATATGAACGACACCATAACAACTAACCCAGTAAAACAAACCCTTTCCAAGCATATTTTAGCAGATGGTTTCGATTTCGTAATGGATATCGAAAAATCACATGGATCTTGGATTTTTGATAAAGTAAGCAATACCGAATATTTGGATATGTTTTCCATGTTTGCTTCGGCGTCTATTGGTTATAACCATCCTCATCTCGTGGAAAATTCTGCTTGGTTAGGAAGAATGGCCATAAACAAACCCACTTTAGCAGATGTTTATTCCGACGAATATGCCGAATTTATGGAAGTTTTTGAAAGAATAGCCATCCCTGAAGAATTACAATATACTTTTTTTATTTCAGGAGGAACTTTGGCGGTTGAAAATGCCATGAAAGCTTGTTTCGACTGGAAAACACGCAAAAATTTTGAAAAAGGAATTAATAAAGAAGCAGGAATTTGTATTCATTTTCGCCAATCTTTTCACGGAAGAAGTGGTTATACTTTAAGCTTAACCAACACTTCCGATCCAAGGAAACACATGTATTTTCCAAAATTTGACTGGCCTAGAATCTTAAATCCACATTTAAGTTTTCCAATAACAGAAGAAAATTTGGAAGAAACAATAAAAAATGAAAGTTTAGCTTTAATCCAAATTGAAGAAGCTATCTTATCGAATCCAAATCAAGTTGCTTGCATCATTATTGAGCCTATTCAAGCAGAAGGTGGAGATCATCATTTCCGTGATGAATTTTTTGTTGGATTAAGGAAAATCTGTGATCAGAACGATATTTTACTGATTTTTGATGAAGTACAAACCGGGATTGGAATTACCGGAAAAATGTGGGCGTTTCAGCATTTTAGTGTTACACCAGATATTATTTCTTTTGGTAAGAAAACCCAGGTTTGCGGAATCTTAGCCAATAAAGAAAAATTCGACGAAGTTCCACAGAATGTATTCAGAGAAAGTTCAAGAATCAATTCTACATTTGGAGGTAATTTTATTGATATGATGCGTCTGAAACTCACTTTAGAAGTTATCGAAAATGAAAATTTAGTAGAAAATGCTAAGATCGTAGGAGATTATCTTTTAGAAAAACTTCAAAAATTACAGGCACAATTTCCTGACAAGCTTTCCAATGCCAGAGGAAGAGGTTTAATGTGCGCCATTGATTTTCCAAACGGTGAAGAAAGAGATGCCGCAAGAAATTATCTGTACCGCAAAAATTTGATTATTTTAGGTTGTGGAGATCAATCCATTCGTTTCCGACCTCATCTGAATGTGCGTAAAGAAGAAATAGATTTGGCCATTTCAAAATTTGAAGAAATGATGAATGATATATCTTTGAAAAGTGAAGATTCCAAAATATAATTCAGAAAATACCACTGATTTTAAAACACGTGTAATGCGTGTTTTTTTTGTTTTTTTATTTTGGGAATATTAAAAAAATAACTTAAGATGATTTGCAATATGTATTCTTTTTTACTATATTAGAAGTCTAAAATTTAATTTATTAATGGAAAGAGAAACAAGAGTAGCTGTGTTTGAAAGTGAAAAACCGGCAGAAATACAGTTGATGAAGTCCAAATTAAAAGATGCAGGTGTGGAAAGTTTTACCAATAATAATTACATGACTTTTACCACAACACCTACTGCAAGTACTTTGAAACTTTTTGTAAATCTTGCTGACGAAGCAAAGGCCTTTGAAATTATCGATCTATACTTGCAAAATTCAGAATTAGATATTGAAAACAACCTTAAACAATAATTTCATCTTTTTTAAATTTTACTACTTTTTTTTAAATCAGGATTTTTCATTAAAGTCCTGATTTTCTTTTAAAAATTCAATTACATTTGAAGAAATGAAACCATACGAATTTAGAAAATCCCAAAAAGAAGATCTCGAAAAGATTTGGGAAATCCTCCAACAAGCCATCGAAAGACGCCGAAAAGACGGAAGTAAACAATGGCAAGACGGTTATCCCAATCAGGAAACCATCCTAACCGATTTTGAAAAAGGTTTTGGATTTGTTTTAACCGATGAAGATGAAATAATCGGTTATGCCGCCTTAATCGAAAACTACGAACCTGCTTACGAAAAAATAAAAGGAAAATGGCTGTCAGAAGGAAATTTTTTGGTTGTACATCGGGTGGCAGTTTCGGATAAAGTTTTGGAAAAAGGAATCGCAACCAAAATTTTTGAAAAAATTGAAGATTATACCAAATCGCAAAATATTCCGAGTATAAAAGTAGATACCAATTTTGACAATCCGGCGATGCTGCGGATTTTAGAAAAATTAGGCTATCAATATTGTGGCGAAGTGGAATTTCGGGGTTCCTCAAGGAAGGCTTTTGAGAAGGTTTTGAATTAATTTTTGATTATTCGTTTTTATAATACAGTCGATTTACTTTGAAAACGAATGAAATCATTAAATATAATAATCTCTGTGAACGCCGTTTCACTGTGGTTTTATATCAATACAGACCACTGAGACACATGGTAAAAAGAAATTGATTTCTAATGTATTATGCTTTAAAGGTGATATTCAGAATAATTTTTACTGGATTTATTTCTCCAGATAATTTTCCAATTTCCGTTTAGAAAATTCGTGTCCGGTTTTTGTCATGTAAATGGTTTGATTTTTAAATTCAACCAAATGTTTCTTTTTGGCGATTTCTAAAATTCTTTCGGCTTTTTTTGGCGTCCAGTTAATGTGTTCCTGCAAATGTTGGATGCTTTTTTCCTGTTGGTCATCATGACTTTGAAGATGGATAAGCAACGTTAACAGTGAGATTTCTTCACGCTGGTTTTTGTGTCGAATTTTCTTGGTTAATCGACCTTCCAAAGGTGAAAATAAATACGTGAACAAAAATAAAATTCCCATTACCGCCATAATACTACCTGCAATGGATGCATCTAAAAAATGAGCCAACCAATATCCCAAAATTGCAGAAATTGCTCCTGAAATGATGGAAATGATGAGCATTTGTTTTAAATCATTCGATAACAAATAAGCTATTGCAGCGGGAACAATGAGAAATCCCACCACCAAAACAGAACCAACAGCATCAAACGCTCCAACAATAGTTACAGATGAAAAAAACATCAACAAATAATGAATCAGAACCGGAGAAAATCCTAAAGTTGCCGCCAAACCTGCATCAAATGTGCTAATTTTTAATTCTTTATAAAATAAAATCAAAAGACTTAATAAAACCACGAAAATACTTCCCATGACCCAAATCGATTTCACACCATAGTCAATTCCATTTATAAAAAATCGGTCAAAAGGCGCAAAAGCCAATTCTCCCAAAAGTACAGCATCTGTATCCAAATGAACATCTCCCGCAGACTTTGTAATCATAATAATCCCGATGCTAAAAAGTGCCGGAAAAACAATTCCGATGGAAGTGTCTTCTTTTACGAGTTTGGTATTTTGAATCCATTCCACCAAAAAAACCGTAAACATTCCCATTATTGCGGCAAGGAAAATAAGTAAGGGCGAATTCAAATCTTCGGTGATAAAAAATCCAATTACAATTCCCGGTAAAATAGAATGACTGATGGCATCAGAAATTAAAGCCGTTTTTCTCAGTACCAAAAAAACGCCCAAAATAGAACACGCCAAAGCCACCAAAACGGCGATAATTTGTATTTCAATTTGTGCTAAACTCATGATACAAACTGTTTTTGCTTTTCTTTATTGGAAAAATATTTGGCGATAATTCCTCTCTTCGGAGCGAACAATAGTGAAATAAAAACTAGCGCAGAAATGATTAATACCACAACTGGTCCTGTTGGTAAATTGCTTTCAGTGGCACTAAGATAAGATCCAAAAATTCCACTAAATGCGCCAAAAAATGCAGCCAATCCCAACATTTTTGCTAAAGAATTGGTCCATTGTCTTGCAGCTGCAGCAGGAGCAAGAAGCAAAGAACTCATCAATACCACACCAACTGTTTGTAATCCCATTACGATAATTACAACCACCAAAAGCGTGATTAATAAATTGATTTTCTCGGTTTTAATTCCTAAAGTTTTTGCGTATTCTGTATCGAATAAAAACAATTTAATTTCTTTCCAAAAAAGAAAAACCACCAATAAAGACGGCAATAAAAATCCCAACATCACATTCACGTCTTTTTGCATTAAAGTCGCTGCTTGTCCGAATAAATATTTATCCAAACCTGCTTGATTAGCGTCTTCTAAAGATTGCGTATAGGTCAATAACATCATTCCGACTCCAAAAAAAACGGATAAAATAATTCCAAGCGCGGTATCAGTTTTTAATCTTGAATTTTTTACAATATCATTCACAAAATGAGCACCGATAATTCCACAAACAATCGCTCCTGAAAGCAAAATAAAAGTGGATTTTTCTCCGGTAATTAAATACGCCAAAACAATTCCAGGCAAAGCGGCGTGAGAAATGGCATCTCCTAAAAGACTTTGATTTTTCAGAACCGCAAAACTTCCCAAAATTCCGCTTGCTGCGCCCAACAAACCTGTTGCGAGTGCGATAATCCAAAATGTTTTTTCAAAAAGAATTTCCATTAATTCAGTTTAGATTCATCAATTAAAAATTCAAATGAATGTTTGGAACCGTAGGTTTTTTTCAAATTTTCTGAAGTGAAAGTGGTTTCCACAGGACCACTTGCAACCACTTTAACATTCAAAAGCGTTACCCAATTAAAATATTCCGGAACGGTATCCAAATCATGATGAACGACAATAACCGTTTTTCCTTGATTTTTCAATTCTTTCAAAAGCTCAATTATCGCGATTTCAGTTGTTGCGTCAACACCTTGAAAAGGTTCGTCCATAAAATAAATTTCGGCATCCTGAACCAAGGCTCTTGCTAAAAAAACACGCTGTTGTTGTCCACCAGAAAGTTGCGAAATTTGTCGGTGTTGAAAATCCAACATTCCGACTTTTTGCAGTGCATTTTGCGCTTTCAGTTTTTCGTTTTTTCCGGGACGTCTCAGCCAGCCCAATTTTACGTAAGTTCCCATCATTACCACATCCAAAACTTTGGTAGGAAAATCCCAATCCACACTTCCTCTTTGCGGAACGTAGGCTACTTTTTTCTTTTGTTGGTCGTAAGATTTTCCATCGACCAAAATGGTTCCTGCAAGTGGTTCAATAATGTCCAAAATAGCTTTAATTAATGTGGATTTTCCGGCTCCGTTCGGACCGACAATCGCCATTAAACAACCTTTGGGAATTTGTAAATCGATGTCCCAAAGAACGGGTTTTTGGTGATAAGCGACGGTTAAATCGTCCACTTGAACGGCTATATTATTTGTCATGAAGTGCTTTTACGATGGTTTCCATATTCGATTGGTACATTCCGATATACGTTCCTTGCGGTGAATTGGGATTTCCGAGCGCATCGGAATATAAAGTTCCGCCCAATTTTACTTTTTTACCCTTGCTTTCTACGGCTTTTTGAAGCGCCAAAACCGTTCGTTGCGGAACCGAACTTTCGATAAAAACGGCGGGAACTTTTTTATTGACGATGATATTTGCCAATTCTAACAGATCTTTGGTTCCGGCTTCTGAAGCAGTTGAAATACCTTGTAAACCAACGACCTCAAAATCATATTCTCTGCCAAAATATTCAAAAGCATCGTGAGCTGTAATGAGAATTCTTTTTTCTTTCGGCAAAGTTTCGGCTTTGGTTTTTAGTTGATTTTCGAGGGAATTTAATTCAGTTAAATAATTTTTTAAATTTTGATCGAAATAGCTTTTGCTGTCGGGTTTTAATTCAGAAAGTTTTTTGGAAATATATTGTGCAGAAAATTTCCAGTTTTCTACAGAAAACCAAATATGTGGATCGTAATTTCCTGAAAAATTTACGGATGAAACCAAATTTTCTTTCGGAATTCCATTGCTAATCGCAAAAGTTTGAAAACCTGATTTTTGCATTTTTTCAAAAACATCTACCATTTTTCCTTCGAGATGCAAACCGTTGTAGAAAATGGCATTTGCGGTGGTTAATTTGGTAACATCACCTTCACTTGCTTTGTACAAATGTGGATCGACACCAGCTTTCATCAAACCCACCACTTCTATAGAATCTTTACCGATATTTTTAACCAAATCGGCAATCATTGTTGTTGTCGCAACGACTTTAAAACGACCGGAATCTTGCTTTTTTTCACAAGAAGCAAGACTAAAAATCAGAAAAAATAGTATGTAAAATTGAAGTAAAAACTTCATCATTAAACCAATTATTTAACAAATATAATTAAATTGTTTGATTAGTCTAACAATTGTCTTTATATTTTTATTTTATATCAACTTAAATTTATGGTTAAAGATGTTGTAAATGGGATTCATAATTTTTAAAAACTCTAAAAATACAATGAATACAATAACAGTTAAAGCCTTTGGAACAAAGTCCAAAGAAGCCGATTTAAAAGAAATGACTATCTAAAGAAGGGAAATTCAGCCCAAAGATGTGGAAATTGATATTTTATATTTCGGCGTTTGTCATTCCGATTTACATACAGCGAGAAATGATTGGGGTGGGTCGAAATATCCCGCAGTTCCCGGTCATGAAATCGTAGGAAAAGTTACGAAAATCGGCCATGAAGTTTCCAAATTTAAAATCGGCGATACAGTAGCCGGAGGTTGTTTGGTAGATTCTTGCAGAACTTGTAACAGCTGCAAAGATGATTTGGAGCAATACTGTGAAAATGGCTTTGTGGGTACCTATAATGGAAAAGACAAATATTTGGAGCAGCAAACCTTTGGCGGTTATTCAGAAAAAGTAGTAGTGGATGAACATTTTGTTCTTAAAGTTCCTGAAAATTTTAGATTTAGCCGCAGTAGCACCGGTTCTATGTGCCGGAATTATCACTTGGTCTCCGCTTCGACACTGGAACGTGAAAGAAGGAAGTAAAGTTGCCGTTGGAGGTTTAGGAGGTTTAGGTCACATGGCGATAAAATTGGCAAAAGGTTTGGGAGCAGAGGTTTCTTTATTTTCAAGAAGTCCGGAAAAGATGCAGGATGCCAAAGATTTAGGTTGTGATGAAGTAGTAATTTCTACCGATCATTCTCAAATGGAGTCGGTAAAAGGAAAATTTGATGTCGTTATTGATACTGTTCCTTATATGCACGATCTGAATCCTTATATTACTAACTTGCATCACAGCGGAATGTTATTTTGGTAGGATATTTGGGAGCTTTAGAGCCCATTTTAAATACCGCTCCAATGGTAATTGGCACAAAAGCGGTTTCCTGTTCTTTGATTGGAGGTATTGCAGAAACCCAAGAATTATTGGATTTCTGTGGCGAGAAAAATATCGTTTCTGATATTGAAATTATCAACATCCAAAACATCAGCGAAGCCTACGAACGCATGCTAAAAAGCGATGTAAAATACCGTTTTGTGATTGATATAAGGAGTTTAAAAAACTAAAATATTTTATCTTAAATAGGAAAAGGAGGTTTTTTGACCTCCTTTTTTTTAATCTTCCAACCGATAAATTTCCATAATTTCGCTCAAAGCTTTATCAAAATCGAAATTCAAATCGATCAGTTTTCCGGTTTTAATATCGAAAACCCATCCGTGGATTTTCATGCCACGTTTTCTCATGGCTTTTTGTACAGAAGCCATCTTTACGACGTTTATTGCTTGTTCTTTCACATTGAGTTCTACTAAACGGTCATATCTTTTTTCAAGATTTTCAATGGCATTTAGTTCGGTTTTATGAGCACGATAAACATCTCTTATATTCCGCAACCAAGGATTTAAGATTCCCAAATCTTTCGCTTCCATCGCAGCTTTTACGCCGCCGCAGGAATAATGTCCGCAAACGACAATGTGATTGACTTCCAAATGAACAACGGCATAATTGATCACACTTTGTGCGTTCAAATCGATCGCATTGATGACATTGGCAACATTTCTGTGCACAAAAAGTTCGCCGGGTTGCATTCCCATAATATCTTCTGCGGTAACGCGCGAATCAGAACATCCAATGTACAAAACATCAGGCTTTTGTCCTTCATTCAGTTTTTCAAAATAATGGGGATCATTTTCTGTTTTAGTTAGAATCCATTTTTCGTTGTTTTCAAAAATTTTTTTCAGTTCCATAGTATTTTAGTTTTATTGAAAGAAGGGTGTATTTAAACAGTTTATAATAAAGAGTTGTTTCTTCGCTAAAATTGATTTTTTTTAGATTAAATAATCATTCAAAATTATCAATTTATTTGAAGATTCCTACACCTTTCTTATCTGTCTATTATTAAAAATTTTTTTATCTATTAAGTTGGTTCGTTTTGTTCCGAACTAAAATATAATTTTGCAGTAATATGCTTAATTTATGAATAAATCCATAGAAATAAACGAACCCATTTTTCAGGATTTGGTGAAATTTTATCACAATATTTATAAAATGCCGCCTTTATCAGCAAAAATTTATTCTTATCTGATATTTGATTTTGATCAGGAAGGTATTCCTTTCGACGAGTTCGTGGAGGTGTTTTCAGCCAGTAAAAGTTCCATATCTACAGGAATTAATTACTTATTGAATTTAAATTTTATTGTGGATATTAACAAAATTGATGAACGCAAACGCTATTTTGCGCTAAATAAAAACCACATGCAAATCCGCTTTGGCGAAATCATCAAAAAAATGGAAACCGAAGTTCAGATTTTGGATAATTTGAACAATTTCCGGAAACAAAAGAAAGGAAATTTTGGTCCAAGGATTAGTATTTACAAAGAATTACTTCACAAAAACATAGAAAATATTAAAGAATCAATAAATAAACTGGACAATGAAAAATAAATTAATACTTCTCAGTTTTGCAACTTTTAGTTTAATGGGTTGTAAAAAAGAAACCCCTGCAATGGATCCCAATGCAGCAAAACCTTATCCTGTGGTTTCTGTAGAAACAAAAAATATTACGGGGTATACCTCTTTTCCAACCTCTATTCAGGGACGTGTTAATAGTGATGTCCGTGCAAAAATTCAAGGATATATTACCCAAGTTTTGGTGGATGAAGGTCAATATGTTTCGAAAGGACAACCTTTATTCCGTTTGGAAACCAATATTCTGAGCCAAAATGCAGATGCTGCGAAAGCAGGAATAGGAGCAGCAGAAGCCAGTGTGAAAGCAGCGCAAGCTTCTGTAAATGCAGCACAAGTGGAAGTTAACAAACTTCGTCCTTTGGTGCAGAAAAATATTATCAGCAGCGTCCAGTTGCAAACCGCTGAAGCAAATCTATCTCAGTCTCAAGCGCAATTGGCTCAAGCAAGAGCAGCGAGAGAGCAGGCTTCTGCAAATTATAAAGGAGTGGCTGCAAATATTGATTATTCCATCATTCGGGCGCCGATTTCCGGTGTGGTGGGTTCACTTCCTTTGAAAGTGGGAAGTTTGGTGGGACCAACTGATCAAACGCCTTTAACCACAATTTCCGATACTTCAGAAGTTTTTGCCTATTTCTCAATGAATGAAAAAGAATATTTGAATTTCTTGGAAGATTCTTATGGCGCAACCGTTCCGGAAAAATTGAAAAATATGCCTCCTGTAGAATTGAAATTAGCCAATGGCGGAATGTATCCGGAAAAAGGTAGAGTAGAAGCAGTTACAGGACAAATTGATGCTGCAACAGGAAGTATTCAGTTTCGAGCGTCTTTTCCAAACGGTGCCAAATTATTAAGCAACGGAAACAGCGGAACCATCATGCTTCCTAAACTTTATGACGGCGCTTTGGTCATTCCGGAAAGTTCTACTTATGAACAACAAGGGATGATTTACGCTTTCAAAGTTCAAAAAGACAGCGTGGTAAATACGCCCATTCAAGTAACGGATAGAGTAAACAATTACATCATCTTAAACAACGGTCTAAAAAAAGGCGACCAAATTGTAGCTTCAGGAATCGGAGGTTTAAAATCCGGTGCGAAAATTATTCCGAAAAAAATAGACATGGACAGTTTAGTAAAAACCATAAAACCAGTTTTTTAAAATGATAAAGCGATTTATAGAAAGACCGGTTTTATCGACGGTAATCTCCATTCTCATCGTTATTTTGGGAATTTTGGGATTAATCGCGCTTCCGGTAACACAATATCCCGACATTGCTCCACCAACCGTTAGAATTTCTGCAAGTTATACGGGAGCAAACGCCGAAACGGTAATGAAGAGTGTGGTAATTCCTATAGAAGAACAAGTAAACGGTGTAGAAAATATGGACTATATCGAAAGTTCTGCGGGAAATGACGGTTCTGCTTCTGTTACCGTTTATTTTAAGCAAGGAACAAATCCTGATATTGCTGCCGTAAATGTTCAAAACCAAGTTCAAAGAGCGACACCATTGTTGCCTAATGAAGTAACACGTTCGGGAGTTGTCGTGCGAAAACAGCAAACCAGTGCCTTAATGTATATGTCATTTTATTCCGAAAATAAAAATATTGATGATACATGGTTGCAAAATTATTTGAATATCAACGTTATTCCGGATATTCAAAGGGTAAAAGGAGTTGGTGATGTCAATGTTTTCGGAGGAAAATCCTATTCCATGAGAATTTGGTTGGATCCTGTAAAATTGGCAGCTTATCAGTTGGAACCTTCTGATGTTACGGAGGCTATTACCGATCAATCTCGTGAAGCGGCAGCTGGACAATTGGGTTCAAACAGCGGAAATTCTTTTGAATACATTATTAAATATCAAGGAAAATTCAGTGATAAAGAACAGTATGATGATATTATCATTAAAGCTTTAGGAAACGGACAGTTTTTAAGATTAAAGGATGTTGCAGAGGTGAAATTGGATGCCCTTTCGTATTCCGGAAGAGGAGAAAACGGAGATTTTCCTGCAGTAAGTATGGGTATTTTCCAAACACCGGGTTCCAATGCGCAAGATATTATCGATGATATTAAAGTTTATTTGGAATCCGCTCAAAAAACTTTTCCTGAAGGCGTAAAATACACCATCAACTTCGATACAAATGAATTTTTAGATGCTTCTATCGAAAAAGTAATTCATACTTTAATTGAAGCTTTTATTTTAGTGTTCATTGTGGTGTTTATTTTCTTACAGGATTTCCGTTCCACTTTAATTCCGGCAATTGCAGTTCCCGTTTCGATTATTGGAACATTTTTCTTCTTGAATATATTCGGATTTTCTATGAATTTATTAACGCTTTTTGCCCTCGTTCTTGCGATTGGAATTGTAGTGGATGATGCCATTGTGGTTGTAGAAGCGGTTCATGCAAAAATGGAAAGCGGCGTTCACGATGCAAAACGGGCAACAACAGAAGCGATGGATGAAATTACGGGTGCCATTATTTCGATTACTTTGGTAATGTCGGCAGTTTTCATTCCGGTAACATTTATCACGGGTCCAACAGGAGTTTTTTATAAACAATTTGGGATTACATTAATTGTGGCGATTTTAATTTCTGCCGTAAATGCATTAACGTTGAGTCCGGTTTTATGTTCTTTATTTTTAAAGCCTCACAACCCGAATGAAGAATACAAAAAGAAGAATTTTTTACAAAAATTTTTCTATAAATTCAATACGGCGTTTATAGCTATTACAAGAAGATACGGACATTCATTAACATTTTTGTTGCGTCATAAGTGGATTACAATTTTCTTTTTTGTTTTGGCAGGTGGATTTTTCTGGTGGAGTAACACCAATATGCCTTCCGGTTTTGTTCCTAGTGAAGACCGAGGAATAATTTTCGCCAATGTAGAACTTCCACCGGGAGCCTCGCAGGAAAGAACATACAATGTTTTAAAACAAATGCAGGCAAAAGCCGAAAAAGTTCCGGGTGTTGCAAGAGTAACAATTTCCACAGGTCGTGGATTTATGTCCGGAAACGGAAGTAATGCAGGTTTAGCATTTATTAAATTAAAACCTTTTGATGAAAGAGGAGACAGCGATCAGTCTGCAGAAAATATCGTTAAAAAACTCTTCGGAATCAGCGCAGGAATTACCGAAGGAAAGATTATTTTCTTTCAACCACCCTCCATTCCGGGATTTGGAGTTAGTTCAGGTTTCAATGCCGTTTTATTGGATAAATCGGGTGGAGAGTTAAAAGAACTGAACAGCGTAAAAGACAATTTCCTCGGAAATTTAATGCAAAGACCTGAAATTGAGTATGCACAATCTTCTTTCAATACCAATTATCCACAATTTCAGTTAACAATAAACGTAGCAAGAGCGGCAGAAAGTGGTGTTTCAGTTTCGGATATTTTGGCAACAATGCAAGGTTATATTGGTGGAGTTTATGCAACGGATTTCACAAAATACGGAAAACAGTTCCGTGTGATGGTTCAAGCGTTGCCGGAAAATCGAAATGCTGCAGAATCTCTAAGTACTTATTTTGTAAAAACTTCCTCAGGAACCATGGCTCCACTTTCGCAGTTTGTAACGTTGGAAAGAGCATTTGGTCCACAATCGGTGGGTCGTTATAATTTATTTACTTCCGCAAGTATTTCGGGTTCCAATGCCGCAGGATTTAGTACAGGTGATGCGATTAAAGCGGTTGAAGAAGTGGCTGCACAAACACTTCCGGTGAATTATGATATTGAATTTACAGGATTAACAAGAGAAGAGATTAATTCAGGTTCGCAAACTGCGATTATTTTCTTGCTGAGTTTGGTGTTTGTTTATTTCATTTTGGCGGCACAATACGAAAGTTACATTTTACCTTGGGCAGTGATTATTTCACTTCCTTTAGGAGTTGTAGGAGCGTATTTCGGACAATATATTTTCGGGTTGCAAAACAATATTTATTTTCAAATTGCGCTGATTATGTTGGTTGGATTATTGGCGAAAAATGCGATTTTAATTGTAGAATTTGCCGTCCAACGAAGAATGCACGGAGAATCGATTGCCATGTCTGCAATTAATGCATCAAAAGCGAGAATTCGTCCAATTTTGATGACTTCATTTGCCTTTATTTTCGGGATGTTGCCTTTGGTTTTCGCTAGCGGAATTGGTTCTGCCGGAAACCGTTCTATTGGTACCGGAGCTGCGGTAGGATTGTTAATAGGAACTTTTTTCGGATTGTTGGCAATTCCTGTTTTGTATGCGGTTTTCCAATTTTTGCAGGAAAAAATGAAGCCACTGAAAACAAAAGATTTGAATTTAAACGAGTAAAAGATGAAGAACTTAAATATAAAAACCATCATTCTCTTTATTTCTGCAACTTTGATTTTAGCATCATGCGGAATTCGAAAAGAGTATGAAAGACCACAAGAAGTAGTGAACGAAAATTTGTTTCGAACGGATATGCTTCCGAAAGACAGCACAAGTCTCGGAAACCTTTCTTGGAAAGAATTTTTCACCGATCCCCTTCTTCAAAATCATATAGATGAAGCGCTAAAAAATAATTTGGACATCCGAATAGCTTTAGGAAATATTTCTTCAGCAGAAGCCTATTTAAAACAAAGTAAAGCGGCATATCCACCGACTTTGTCTGCAGGTCCTAATTACACTTTTCAAACCCAATCTTTGAATACCCAATTTGGACAGATTATCGGGGAAAGAAGATACGTCAATCAGTTTGATATTACAGCCAATTTAGCTTGGACACCCGATGTTTGGGGAAGATTGAAATCTCAGGAAAAAGCGCAATTAGCAAGCTTTTTGGGAACTGTTGAAGCGCACAATACTGTGAAAAGCGATTTGGTGGCTTCCATTGCTTCGGCATATTATCAGTTGCTTACTTTTGATGAACAAAAAAGAATCATCAATGAAACCATCGGACTTCGAAAGAAAAATTTAGAAACCACAAAAGCCTTGAAAGAAGCCGGAACGTTAACTGAAGTTGCGGTAAAACAAAGTGAAGCCTTGGTTTATAATGCAGAATCATTATTAATCGATATCGACGTACAAATTGCATTGTTGGAAAATACGATCAGTTTATTGAAAGGGGAATCTTCGCAATCGGTGGAAAGAGGTGTTTTGAATACACAAAAAAATCCAAACAGTTTGGATTTGGGCTATCCTGCCAATCTTTTGGCGAACCGTCCTGATGTTCGACAAGCGGAATTCAATCTGATGAATGCTTTTGAATTGACAAATGTGGCAAGAGCACAATTTTACCCAACTTTAAGAATTACGGGAAGTGGAGGTGTTCAGTCTGTTGATATTGACCATTTATTTAGTGTAAACTCTTTATTTGCGAGTGTTGTTGCAGGTTTAACACAATCGATTTTGAATCAAAGACAAATCCGGACAAATTACGAAGTCGCCGAAATTAATCGCGAAAATGCGTATTTGAATTTCAGAAAATCTGTTCTAAATGCAGGAAAAGAAGTTTCGGATGCCATAAAAGTGTATTCTTCCCAAGACCGTTTTATCAGTTTAAAACAAAAAGAACTGGAAGCTTATGATAAATCGGTGGAATTTTCCCTAGAATTGGTAAATTACGGAATGGCAAATTATCTTGAAGTTTTAAACGCCAGTGTCAGTCAATTGAACGCTGAACTGAACATTGCAAACGCACAATATTCCAAACTGAACGCAGGAGTGGAGTTGTACCGTGCTTTGGGAGGCGGTTGGAAGTAATTTTTAAGAACCAAGAATCGAGAATCAAGAGGCGAGAATTGAGATTTTTTCATTTTTTATCTTCCTTTTTCAGTTCTTGTATCTTAAATCTTTTTTCTCTATTATTGCAAAACCATTGGGGGATTAGCTCATCTGGCTAGAGCGTTAGACTGGCAGTCTAAAGGTGGTCGGTTCGATCCCGATATCCTCCACCAAACCATTCTTTTTAAGAATGGTTTTTTTATTTTTTTACTTTTTTTCCAAAATATGTTGTAACATTTTTTTTAATTTTTTGAACATAAAAGAACTGATTAAAAGCAAAATTCCCAGGACAATAAAAGCAATAATTCTCGACACCTGATTCATTTGCCAAACATCTACAGTATATAATTTTATCATCATAAGAATGATTATACTCATTATTTTAAACAAATGAAAAGGAGAAATTAAATGAATAATCGAGCAGCTGAAACTAACTAAAATTTATAATTTCCCAGTTAAAAAAATGATGAACTATGGCAAAGAAGTTTTTTTTTTTAAATAAATACAAACCGTGTTATCCGTGATGTATTATAATCTTGCTGTCGAATTTTGGAGCCCTAAGAAAATAATTTCCATAGAAAATTTCATGTAAAAACTCTTTAAAAATGATTTTTGGAATTCGATGAAATGATGGAAAGAATATTTTGAAAAAGTAACCTAAATAAAACTTATTTTTATTTTTTTTTCCAAGCATCCGTACTCCAAAGTGCCCATATTACGAGCAAAGGCTGAAAAAATAAACGCATCAAACGTTTGAAATCGGTATCCAAACCAAAAGCATCAATACTGTGGGTATATTGTGAAATATTCCCTGGAAATATCAAGACAAAGAAAATGGCCAAAGCCCAGCCTACTTTTGATCTATATTTTGTTAAAAACAGTAAAGCCAATCCAAAGGCAATTTCAACCATTCCGGAAGAAACAACCACAAAATCTACAAAACTTTCATTCTCTGGGAGCCATTTGGGAACCTGTGCCGGAAACTCCTCCCGCAAATAAGTGAGATGGCTGATACCTGCGAAAATCATCATAAGAGAAAGAAGAATTCGGAAAATTTTTTTCATTTTTTTTAGAAATTTTTCTGTTTAACAAACGAAAATAATTAAAGAATAGCCATTCAATGAATATTCCCATTTTGGGCAAAAGATTTGAAAATGGATTAAGATTTATAAAACCGTTAAAAGAGACGGTAATTAAAATAAAGTTTTTCAAACTTCTCCTCGAAGTGACAAAAGTAAACTTCCCAATCATCCTTCCTTCTTCCATCCCAAATCCTTATCTTTACAGCAAATTATTAGAAAATGATCGATTGGAAAACTGCCAAAGAATACGAAGATATTACGTATAAAAAATGTAACGGCGTAGCAAGAATTGCCTTTAACAGACCGGAAATCAGAAACGCTTTCCGCCCGAAAACCACTTCCGAATTGTATGACGCTTTTTATGACGCTTATGAAGATGCTTCTATTGGCGTTGTTTTGTTGAGCGGAGAAGGTCCAAGTCCGAAAGATGGAGGTTGGGCTTTTTGCAGCGGAGGCGACCAAAAAGCAAGAGGACATCAAGGTTATGTAGGGGAAGACGGAAGACATCGATTAAATATTTTAGAAGTTCAGCGACTCATCCGTTTTATGCCAAAAGTGGTGATTGCGGTGGTTCCAGGTTGGGCTGTAGGAGGTGGACATTCGCTTCATGTGGTTTGTGATCTTACTTTAGCAAGCGAAGAACACGCCATTTTCAAACAAACCGACGCGGATGTTACCAGTTTTGACGGAGGCTACGGTTCCGCATATTTAGCGAAAATGGTCGGACAGAAAAAAGCCAGAGAAATTTTCTTTTTGGGAAGAAATTATTCGGCGCAGGAAGCTTTTGAAATGGGAATGGTAAACAAAGTAGTTCCTCATGCTGACTTGGAAGATACCGCTTACGAATGGGCGCAGGAAATTTTGGCAAAATCGCCAATGTCCATCAGAATGCTGAAATTTGCGATGAATCTTACCGACGACGGAATGGTGGGACAACAAGTTTTTGCCGGTGAAGCCACAAGATTGGCGTATATGACGGACGAAGCCAAAGAAGGTCGAAACGCATTTTTAGAAAAAAGAAAACCCGATTTCGGCGAAGATCAGTGGATTTCGTAACATTTTAATTTTAATCCTGTCAAGTTGACGAACCTTGACCGTTTTTTATGTAGGTAATATGCAGGAAAACTTCCAAAATAATCCAATTTTCACTGAGAATCTGCCAACTTTTGAAAATGTAGAATTAACGCCCGTTTCCAAAAAATATTTGAAAGTGGTGATGCTCAACTGTTCAATTGCATCCATATTTTTGTTGATGGCATCCGGAATTTCTTATTATTTTCTGAATGAAGTTTGGGCGTATTCCTGGTTCATTTTAGTTTTGGTTGCATGCTTTATCTTTTGGATTTTCATTCAAAATTATTTTGGTTTTTTTCAACGGAAATATGCCATTCGGGAAAAAGATATCATCTATCATTTTGGGTTTTTGCAACGCAATATGCTCATCATTCCATTCAACCGGATTCAGCATGTTGCGCTTGCTGAAGGTTGGTTTTCAAGAATTTTGGGTTTGAAATCGCTTTCGGTTTTCACGGCAGGTTCTTCGGATTTAACGATTAACGGACTTCCCAAACAAGTGGCAGAAAATTTCAACCAGTTGATTTTAGATAAAATCAAAGAAGAAGATTTGCAGGAAGAATTTTTTGAAAATATAGTCGAAGAAATCTCGGAAGAAATGCCAACAGAAGAAATTCAGCAAAATAAAAGGGATGGAGAATAACGCTTTTTCCTCTCCACAACGACAATCAAAAACAGGAATTGTCCTTTTAACGTTGGTTAATATTGGAAAATTTATACGAACGATAGGAATTTTTTTAATCATCGCCTTTTTTCGGAAAAACAATATGTTCAGCTTTCCGTTTCTTTTAGGAACTGTTCTTATTTTTACTTTGGTGGCGGTTTATACCTTGTTAGATTATTGGAGTTTCTCCTACTTCATCGATACCAAAAACGACAAATTCGTCATCAAGAAAGGAATCATCAACAAGAAAGAAATCGGGATTGAAAAATCAAAAATTCAGGAAGTTAATATCAACCAACCTTTTATTCACCGGTTATTGAATGTGTATGAACTGGAAATCGACAGTCCGGGAAGTGATAAAAAGGAAGTAAAAGTGAATGCCATTTCCTATCAAAATGCTTTGGATATTAAAAACTATCTTCTTCATCATCAAATCGAAAAAGCAGCCACTGAAAACCAGGAAATTTCAAAAAAAGAAAATGAAAAAGACGTTTTAAAAATTTCATTAATTTCTTTATTCAAATACGGAATCACAGCGAATTATTTAAGGAGTTTCGCAGCCATTATTGGTTTTTTCTTTTACATTAGGCAACAAATTTCAGAGGTTTTAAATGATTTAAAATGGGAAGATTACCTTTTGCAACAAAATGATTTGGAAGAAAATCTTCAACAATCGGTGGCAGAAAATTTCTCTTTTTTTTACGCTTTCATTTTTGTTTTTATAATCCTTTTGATAGGAATTCTGGTGAGTTTAATCATGACGATTTTTAAATATTTCGGAATGAAAATCCATAAAAAAGAAAAACAACTTTCCTTAGAATATGGTTTACTGAATACCAAAAACGCCATCATCGCCAAAGAAAAAGTTCAAATGATTACCGAAAATCAGAATTTTCTGCAGAAAAAATGGGACGTTTCTTATCTGAAATTCAGTCAGATTTCCAATGATGAAGACCATCATAAAGGCGAAAAAAATGGAATACCGGGCTGTAATTCACTGGAAAAGCAGGACTTAATTCATTTTATCTGGAAGAATTTAAAACCGTTTGAATTTTCCCTGAAACCCAACTTCCGCAGACTGATTTCAAGAAATATTATTTTTATCGTCATCCCAATAATAATCAGTATTTTTGCAAGAGAACTTTTAAGAAATTATTGGATTTGGATGTTGTTGTATGTGGTTTTGGCAGAATTAATGATTATTTTTTCCTACCTCAATAACCGGATGTTTTATGATGGAAATTTCATTCAGGTAAAATCCGGAGTTTGGGACATTTCAAAAAAAACGATTGAAACCGAAAAAATCCAAGCCGTACAACTTTCGCAATACATTTGGCAACGAAAATCTGATTTGGGATCAGTGCATTTTTTCACGGCAGGAGGAGCAATTTCTTTCCGAACCGCGAGTTACGAAAAATTGAAAAAACTGGTCAATTTTTCTCTTTTCAAAGTAGAAAGTTCGAAGAAAAACTGGATGTAAACTAACCGTAAAAATGACGTCAGTTCGTGTAACGAAACGAAGAGTATCGAGAACTTTTCTGAAAATTTCTCGATACGGTTTTTTCAAAACCTACTCGAAGTGACGCTGTTTAAATAAAAAATATGATAGACTGGATCAAAGCTGCACGATTACGAACTTTACCGCTTTCCATCAGCGGAATTATCATGGGTTCTTTCATTGCCAAATGGAGATTGGAGAAAAATGCAGAATTTTGGGATTGGAAGATTTTTGCGCTTGCGATTTTGGTGACTTTATTGTACCAAGTTCTTTCCAATTATGCCAACGATTACGGTGATGGTGTAAAAGGAACAGACCAACTCCGCATCCATGAAGCAGAAGAAAGAGCAGTAGCTTCCGGAAAAATTTCAGCCAAGCAAATGAAGAATGCGGTTATTTTATTTTCCGTTTTATCGCTTGCTGCAACAATACTTCTTTTGTATATTTCCTTTTTTCCGGATTTTATGAAAGAATTTTGGACTTTTGTCGGACTTGGGATTTTGTGTATTCTCGCCGCCATTGGTTATACTGTCGGGAAAAAACCTTACGGTTATCTTGGTTTGGGCGATTTGATGGTTTTTATTTTTTTTGGTTTGGTTTCGGTGTGTGGAAGTTATTTTCTTTTTACGAAGGAATTTCATTGGGATATTTTGCTTCCTGCAACCGCAATTGGAATGATGAGCGCAGCAGTTCTTAACCTCAATAATATGCGTGATATTGAAACGGACAGAATTTCAGGAAAGAAATCTTTAGCCTTAAGAATAGGATTTAAAAATGCCATGATTTACGAAATGGTATTGTTGCAGTTGCCGTTAATTCTAATTTTAATATTTTTGGGTCTGCAAGGATTTTTCCAAACAGGAAAATATTATCCGTTTATCGTGATGATTTTGCTTTTTCCGATGATGGGTTTAAGAAGGAAAATTCTCGCAACAAAAGAGCCTAAAAATCTCGATCCTTTCCTAAAACAAGTAGGAATTTTAACACTAATGATCAGCATTTTACTTGCTTTCGGGTTGAATTATTTTGATTGAAAGTGGGAAGTTGGGTGTTTGAAGATGGAAGAAAATGCCAATAAAATCTGCTATACTAAATTATTATGAAAATAAAATTCCTTGGACAGAACTGTTTTCTGTTCCAATACAACGGTAAAAACATTTTAAGCGATCCTTTTTATAATTTTGGGAAAGACAAATCAGGATTTGAAATTTCTACTCAAAAAATTGATTATGTTTTAATTACACATGCGCATCAAGATCACGTTGCCGATGTAGAAGAAGTTTTGAAAAACCATCCTGATGTAACCCTTATTGGACAACCCGAAATTTGTGGGTATTACGAAAATAAACATTCCGTTGATTTGAATATTGGTGGCAGTTTTATGATTGATGATTTGCAAATAACGATGGTAAATGCATCACACACCAGTTCTTTTGCAGACGGAACCTACGGCGGAATAGCAAGCGGATATATTTTAAGATTTGATGACCAAAATATTTATCTCTCAGGCGACACCGGAATTATTGCAGAAATGGAACTTTTCCCAAAAATTTATGGAGAAATTTCCGTGGCTATTCTTCCTGTAGGTGGTCATTACACGATGTGCGCTTCACAGGCCGGTTTTGCTGCATCCGAATTACTGAAAACCAAAAAAGTAATCGGTTGTCATTTCGATACGTTTCCTCCAATTGCGATAAATCACGAGGAAGCAGAATATTATTTTAAAGAAAAAAATATTGAACTCATCCTTCCAAATGTGGGAGAGGATTTGGAGATTTAATTTAAAAATAAGAACATTTAGGAGGGGGAAAATTTTGAATTTTTTCAAAAGAAAATTCTTAAATGATAAAGTGTTACAAAAAATAATTTGTTGTTGAACTAAAATAGAAAGTAGTGATGAAGACAAAAAAAATTTGGAAAGAGTATCCTTTGGATTTTGAATTTGAAGGAACTTACCGAATTGAAATTTCTAATGAAGGCGATTTTAAAACCTACAATGCATTACATCCGGAAGGAAAAATTCTTAAAGGCAGTTTGCAAGGCGGTTTTCCGATTGTTCGTTCCCGGCTTTTCAAAAAAAGAAGTGAAGCGGATGAAAAAAAATTAGCAGTAATTCAAGGAAAAATTGATGAATTAAATTCAAAAATAAAAGATTTAAGGTTTTTGAAGGAAAACAAAGAACAAAAAAAGAAATTACAGGAAGAACGAGATGCGCTGATTCAGAAAAGGATCAAGCAAAATAATAGGATTAACAAAAAAAGAAGTATCAGTTTAGGTATTTTGGTTCACCGAGCTGTAGCTGAATTATTTCTGGAAAAACCAGGGAAAGATCAAAAATTCATCATCCATAAAGATTTTGACAAATTGAACAATCATGTAGATAATTTGTGTTGGGCAAGTCAGGAAGAATTGAATGGTCGTTATATGCAACACCCAAAAAATGTTTTGTATAAATTCAAAAAGCAATTTCAGGAAGTAAAACCCAATACAAGCATGGGAAAACTGACGGAAAACGAAGTTTTGATTATCAAAAAAAGACTTAAAAAAGGGGATACTTTAAAAAAATTGGCACAACGTTTCAATGTTTCGGACATGCAAATCCACCGCATCAAGTCGGGAGAAAACTGGAGCCACATAAAACTGGTTGAAGATATCCTTGAAGAAAAAGAGAAATAAAAAATGGCAAGCTACCTAAATCACACCGCTACAACCGATTACCTTTGCTGCGTTCCCACCCTGGAGGATTCTCAGGAGCTGGTTGTTTAGGACTTGCCGGTGCAAAAATAAGGAAATAATTCAAAATTCAAAATACAAAAATTCAAATTTAGAAATTTTAAAATGTTCAAAAACGTTTATGTCATTGGTTTGATGATTTTTATCGTCATTATGATTGCCTTTTTTACCACCAATATTTTCTTTCGTGATGTCGATTATTTCCGAAATTCCATCAAATTAAGCGCATTTTTAGTCCCCTTTATTTTTGCAGTAGGTGCATTTATTTCCGTAAGTTCTTACAGTAAATTCAAAAAAAGAATCAGTTTTAAAGAAGCGTATGGAAGAGCATTTATCCCCATGTTTTTGGGAGGTTTGCTTTCGGTGGTGGTGATTTTTACCTTTATTAATTTTGCAGATAAAGACACCAAAAATTTGTTGAATTACCAATACATCGAAAGTTTCAGAAACGGTTTGGAAGAAGAATATGCACAAGCAAAAAAAATTGTAAAACCCGATTCTCCCGAAATGATTGAACTGGAAAAAAAGTATGCGGAAGGAAAAGAAAGAATAAAAATAAAAGAATCCAAAAAAGAAGACATGTTTTCCGCTAAATATTTCGGGTATGTTTTCGCTGGATACTGCGCTTATTTCCTAATTTTATCTTTGTTTTTCGGAAGTTTTTTCAGAACCAGAAGTTTGGAATAATTTTTATACGTATATTTGTATAAATTACACGTACAATGACAACGAAATTAACCTTAACTATCGAAAAATCCGTTATCGAAAAGGCAAAACGCTATGCAAAAGGAACGCAACGCAGTCTTTCGGAAATGGTACAGAAATATTTGGAAAGTTTGGGGGAGCCAAAAACAAGAGAAGATTATTCGTCTAAAATGAAAAAACTTCTTGCTAAAATTCCTGAAAATCAGAAACAATATTCGGATGATGAATTGGAAGAATTCAGAAGAGAATATGTAGAAAAAAAGTATTCTTAGGATGATTTTTTTTATTGATGCCAACATCATGATTGATTTAATCATGCGCAGAAGTCCACATTTCGAGACGGCTTCCGAATTATTCGATTTGTCGATCAATAAAAACATCCAATTATATTCGTCTTCACATATTATAGCGACCGTTCATTATGTTTGTAAAAAAAATATTCCGGAAACTGCTTTAAGGTTTATAATTGAAGATTTGCTTCATATTATTTCTATTATTCCTGTGGATGTTGAAATTTTAAAAAAATCCTTAAAGTCCCATCACAAAGACTTCGAGGATGCAATCCAGATTTTTTGTGCTCATCAAATCAAAAATTTGGACGGAATTATCACTAGAAATCTCAGAGATTTTTTCACTTCGGAAATTGCCGTTTTTGCACCGGATGAAGCATTAGAATTTATAAAAGAAAATACAAAAAATTAATCTCAATCTTTACTTTGAATAACCTTAACCTTTCCATCGTTATCCCACTTCTGAACGAAGAAGAATCACTCGAAGAACTTTTTGGACGAATTGATACTGTTTGCCGAAAGGAAAATCTTTCTTACGAAATTTGGTTTGTGGACGACGGAAGCACCGATTTGTCTTGGTCCATCATCGAAAATCTGCAAGTTCAAAATCCACAAATTCACGGAATAAAATTTTCGAGAAATTACGGAAAATCTCAGGCTTTACACGCTGCATTTGAGCGTGCAAACGGTGATGTTGTCATTACCATGGATGCCGATTTACAGGATTTTCCTGAAGAAATCCCGGAATTGTACCAAATGGTAAAAGAACAAGGTTACGACATCGTTTCCGGTTGGAAGAAAAAGCGTTACGATAATGTGATGACGAAAAATTTACCATCAAAACTCTTTAATTCTGCTGCGAGAAAAGTATCAGGAGTTTCACTTCACGATTTTAATTGCGGACTGAAAGCCTACAAAAAACAAGTGGTAAAATCTATCGATGTTTACGGTGATATGCACCGTTACATCCCGGTTTTGGCAGCCAATGCAGGATTTCGAAATATTACGGAAAAACCGGTACAACATCAAGCGCGACCTTACGGAAGTTCAAAATTCGGGACCGAACGTTTTGTTCGTGGATTTTTGGATTTGGTGACGCTGTGGTTTGTGAGCCGATTTGGAGGAAGACCCATGCATTTTTTCGGAGCAGTAGGAACTTTGATGTTCATTGTTGGATTTTTGTCCGCACTTTGGTTGGGAATTTCAAAACTGATCGATGTTTCCCGAGGGATTTACGGAAATTTAATTGCAGAAAATCCTTGGTTTTTTATCGCCTTAACGATGATGATTCTTGGAACACTTTTATTTATTGGTGGTTTCTTAGGCGAACTGATTATCCGCACCAATAGAGAACATAAAAATTATCATATTGAGGAAGTGATTTAGAAGATAGACGTTGGAAGATGGAAGCTGCAAAGCATCGAAATTGCGAAATATTGGTAAAAATGAAACGAAATAATTTGAACCTTGAACCTTGAACCTTGAACCTTGAACAATTTTAATAAAATATTCAACCTTTCCCTTATTCTCTTCCTCATTTCCTGCGGAAAAATCGCTCCAAAAGGTGATTTCGAAACCAAACAAATTCAGTTAGAAGAATTCAACGGACTTAATTTAGAGGGGAAATTCCGCGCGTTTTATGTGCGTAGCGACAAGAATTTTGTGGAAATAGAAACCTACAAAAACATTGCAGATAATTTGAAAATCGATGTTTCTGGTAAAACTTTGAACATTATTGAAAAACGGGAAACAGAAGGCGTAGATTTCTACAACGTAACCATTTATTCCAGATACAGTCCTGCTTCCATCTCTATTTCCGATTCTGTAGAAATGAATATTTCCGGAGGTATTAGCACCGATTATTTTAAGCTTAATTTAAAAAATAATGCTAAATTTATAGGATCGGTAAATTCCAGAAAAGCAGATTTGGAAATGTTGAATACAAGCCGCGCCAACTTTACAGGATTTACCAAAAACGCTTCCCTTAAAATTTCGGATACTGCCAACTTTATTTCACCATATTGGGTTTTGGATAATTTGGAAATTGAAGCGAAAAATGGAGTTTATGCGGAAGTAAATGTAAAAGATACGTTAAAAGGAAAAATAGGAAATACAGCGAAATTTTTATATTACAATGATCCCATTCGTGCTTTGAAAATTGAAAAAACAGCCAACGTTCAAAATAAAAAATTGGATTAAAATTTTTCTTAATTAGTATATAAACTAAAAACACAGCAATATATGACCCCTCTTGAAAAAGCAAAACTTTGGTTAAACGATACTTTTGACCAAGAAACCAGAAATACTGTACAAACTTTAATCGATTCCCATTCACCAGATTTGGAAGATTCTTTTTACCGCGAACTCGAATTTGGAACCGGAGGAATGCGCGGAATAATGGGTGTTGGAACGAATCGTTTGAATAAATATACTTTAGGACAGGCGACACAAGGTTTAGCCAATTACATCAAACAGCAATTTCCTAATCAGGAAACCAAAGTAGCCATTGCTTATGATGTTCGAAATAATTCCAAAGAATTTGGAAAAATTTGTGCGGATGTTCTTACCGCCAATGGAATTAAAGTTCTCCTTTTCAAAAATCACCGTCCAACACCGGAACTTTCGTTTACGGTTCGTGATAAAAAATGCAACGCCGGAATTGTTTTAACAGCATCCCACAATCCGCCGGAATATAACGGTTACAAAGTGTATTGGAATGATGGAGCACAAGTAGTTCCACCTCATGATGAAAATATTATTAAAGAAGTATATTCTACCGAATTTTCAAAAATTAAATTTGAAGGAAATGATGAGTTAATTGAATGGATTGATGAAAAGCAAGATGATGTTTATATCAATGCCTGTATCCAAAATTCATTATATCAAAAAGATAAAATTGGTTATGAAAATTTGAATATTGTGTTCACTTCCATACACGGAACGACTTACACAACCGTTCCGAAAGCTTTAGAAAAAGCAGGTTTCAAAAAAATAGATTTGGTAACCGAACAAATGATTCCAAGTGGAAATTTCCCGACTGTAGAATCTCCAAATCCTGAAGAACCCGCTGCATTATCCATGGCTATGGATTTAGCCAGAATTACCAATGCTGATATTGTGATAGGGACCGATCCTGATGGAGATCGTTTAGGAATTGCGGTGAGAAATTTGGAAGGTGAAATGCAATTGTTGAACGGAAACCAATGTAATACCATTTTAACGTATTACATTTTGGATCAATGGAAAAAATTAGGAAAAATTACCGGAAAGGAATTTATAGGTTCTACCATTGTGACTTCGGATATTTTCTTTGATATCGCTGAAAAATTTGGAGTTGAATGTAAATCCGGATTAACCGGTTTCAAATGGATTGGTAAAATGATCCGGGATTTTGAAGGCGAACAAAAATTCGTTTGTGGGGGTGAAGAAAGTTTTGGATTTATGACCGGAGATTTTGTTCGCGACAAAGATTCTTGCGGTTCCATTTTGTTGGCTTGTGAAATTGCAGCTTTTTGTAAAGCCAATGGAAGTTCGATGTTTCAATACATGATTGATATTTACAATGAAATCGGGATGTATTACGAAGGTTTGATTAATGTGGTAAGAAGAGGAAGAACCGGCGCCGAAGAAATTCTGCAAATGATGAAAGATTTCCGTGAAAATCCTCCAAAAGAAATAGCAGGAAGCCCAATTACAGAAATTCGGGATTATAAAGAGCAAACTAAAACTTTAGCAAATGGTGCTAAAGAAACCATGGATGATATTCCGAAATCCAATGTTTTGATTTATTACACAGAAGACGGCACCAAAGTTTGCGTTCGTCCTTCAGGAACGGAACCGAAAATTAAATTTTACGTTTCTGTAAAAGATCAAATTTCTTCAAATGCTGATTTTAAAGAAAAATTAGTTTCATTAGAGGCGAAAATTAATACCGTAAAAGCTGATCTTAATCTTTAAAAAAAATAAAAATAAATGATTTTCATATTCCTAATTTTACCTCTTTCTGTAAACTCGGGAATCTGAATTTTTATATAAAAAAAAGAAAACATGAAAATTTCAAAATTAGCCACGCATCTTATTGGTTCCGAAATCATTAAAATTGGAAATGAAGTTAACGATCTTAAAGCCAAAGGTGCCGAAATTGCCAATTTAACGATTGGGGATCTCAATTCTAAAATTTATCCAATTCCACAACAGCTTAAAGAAGGCGTTCAAAAAGCGTATCAGGAAGATTTAACCAATTATCCGCCGGCAAATGGACTTCTTTCTTTACGTAAAGCCGTATCTAAAGATTTAAAAAATCGCTGGAATTTGGATTATTCTGCAGACGATATTTTGGTTGCAGGAGGTTCCAGACCTTTAATTTATGCTACTTTTAAAACCATTGTGGATGAAAATGATAAAGTAATTTATCCCATTCCTTCGTGGAATAACAACCATTATTCCTATCTCAATTCTGCCCAAAAAATAGAAGTTGAAACTACCCAAGCCAATAATTTTTTACCCACTGCAGAAGAATTGAAACCTCATTTGGAAGACGCTGTTCTGTTGGCACTTTGTTCTCCTTTAAATCCTACAGGAACGATGTTTACAAAAAAACAACTTTCTGAAATTTGTGAATTGGTTTTAGAAGAAAATGCTAAAAGAGGCGAGAATGAAAAACCATTGTATTTAATGTACGACCAAATTTACGCTTTGCTTACTTTTGATCGTGAGCATTTTGATCCGGTTTCACTTTTTCCGGAAATGAAAAAATATACCATTTACATTGATGGAATTTCAAAATGTTTCGCAGCAACCGGAGTTCGTGTTGGATGGAGTTTCGGACCTTCCGAAATTATGAATAAAATGAAGGCTTTGTTAGGTCATATCGGAGCTTGGGCGCCAAAACCAGAACAGGAAGCGGTAGCAAAATATTTAGAAAACACTTCGGATGTTGATACTTTTGTGAATGATTTTAAAGGAAATTTAAAAAATAGTCTGCAGGAACTTCATTCCGGAATTAAAAATATGAAATCTCGTGGATTTGAAGTGGACAGTATTGAACCAATGGGTGCAATGTATCTCACGATTTCTTTAGATTATATCGGAAAAATAAAACCGGACGGAAAACAAGTGGAGGATTCTTCAGATTTGGTTTTTTACCTTATTAATGAAGCTGGAGTAGCCTTAGTTCCTTTTTCAGCTTTTGGAAATTCCCGAAATATGCCTTGGTTTAGAGCTTCTGTTGGCGGTTTAAGTTTGCAAGAGGTAAAAGAACTTTTTCCAAGATTGGAAGCTGCACTTTTAAAACTTAAGTAATTTTGAGTTATGAGTTATGAGTTATGAGTGAAAGCTTAATTGCAGTGAAAAGTTTTGATTTTGCTGTGAAAATTGTAATCTTTTACAAAAAATTTTCAGCAGAAAAAAAAGAGTTTGTTTTATCAAAACAAATTCTTCGGTCAGGAACTTCAATTGGAGCAAATATTCGTGAAGCTGTTAATGCACAAAGTAAATTGGATTTTATTCATAAATTATCAATTGCCCAAAAAGAATGTGATGAAACTATTTATTGGCTCGAGCTTATGACTGAAACTAATTATATTTCAAAAGAAGAATTCAATGAATTGAACAACGATGCAGCAGAAATTTTAAAAATTTTGAAAAGTATTATCATTACTACTAAAGCTAATCTCAAAAAAACTTAAATTAAAAAACTCATAACTCATAACTCATCATTAATAATTCATAATCAAAATGAAAATCATCGCCGTCATTCCTGCCCGTTATGAAGCTTCCCGTTTTCCAGGAAAGTTAATGGAAATTCTGGGAGAAAAAACCGTTATATCAACCACTTATGATAATGTAGTGGAAACCCAACTTTTTGATGAGGTTTTTGTCGCTACCGATTCCCAAATTATTTTTGATGAAATTTCAAAAAATGGGGGAAAAGCCATTATGACGGGAACTCACGAAACAGGAAGTGACCGAATTGCGGAAGCCGTTCAAAACATCGATTGCGATATCGTCATCAACGTTCAGGGAGATGAGCCTTTTTTGAAAACCGATCCTTTAAAACAACTGATCGAAGTTTTTAAAACCGATTTTAATAAAGAAATTTCTTTGGCATCCTTAAAAATAAAATTAGAAAATTCCGAAGAAATCGAAAGTCCTAACAATGTAAAAGTAATTACCGATTTGCAGAATTTCGCCCTATATTTCAGCCGTTCTGTAATTCCTTTTCATCGTGAAAAATCGATGGATGCGGAATATTTTAAACATGTTGGGGTTTATGCTTTTAGAAAAGAAGCTTTGCAGAAATTTGCTTCTTTGGAAATGTCGCCACTGGAAAAATTGGAAAAAATTGAATGCATCCGTTATCTGGAAAACGGAATGAAAATCAAAATGATAGAAACCGATTTTGTTGGCGTAGGAATTGATGTTCCGGAAGATTTAGAAAAAGCACGACAAATTTTGAATAATAAAATTTGGTAACAATTATTTCAAAAAAATTATCTTTGAGCCCCAAAATTATTTTAATGAAAAAGATACTTTTAGTTTTATCCATTATATTTTCACAAGTTTTTTTCTCACAAACCGCTAAAGAAATCATCGACAGAAACATCGAACTTTCCGGAGGTTTAACCAATTGGAAATTGCTGAATTCAGTCAATCTACAAGGGAAAGTTACCCTGGGAATTAATGATGAATATCCGATAAAAATTTATCAGGCAAGACCCAATTTAACCAAAACGGTTATTGTTATTAACAAAAAAGAAATGGCAATTGAAGGTTTTGACGGTAAAAAAGGATATGCCATGAATTATGCAGCCAATAAACTACAGGAATATCCTAATTATGTTGCTGAGAATTTCGACAACGATTTTATCGATTGGGAAAGCAAAGGTTTTGAAGCTAAAATTCTGGGAAAAGAGAAAGTGGGATATGCTGAAACTTATAAAGTAGAGCTTACCAAAAATGTAAACAAAACCATTTATTTTTTTGATATTAAAAATTTTATGCTTTTAAAAGAAATTAAAAAAGATGAAACTTTAATTTATGGAGATTACCGAAAAGTAGGAAATTTGCTTTTTCCGTACCGAATTGAAAGTTTTTCACCCAGAAAAGATGGAGATTATGTGATGCTTATCAATAAAATAGAAACCAATAAAGCTTTTCCGGCAAACACCTTTAAATTTTAAAACCATGAAGAAAATTTTTATATTTTTATTATCTGTTATAGCTTTCGTACAAAGCTGTACAGGACAAAAAAGTGAAACCTCAAAAGCAAAAACCAAACAACTGATGGGAAAAACAATTTACGACTACAAAGTAGAAGCTTTAGACGGAAGCGAAATTAATTTTGCGGATTTTAAAGGAAAGAAAATTTTAATTGTAAACACCGCGTCGGAATGTGGATTTACCCCGCAATATGCAGATTTGGAAAATTTGTACAAACAATATAAAAACCATTTGGTGATTGTGGGATTTCCTGCCAATAATTTTGGATCTCAAGAACCGGGCAGCAATCAGGAAATTGCGGCTTTTTGTCAGAAAAATTACGGTGTATCTTTCCCCATGGCGGCTAAAGTTTCCGTAAAAGGAGATGATAAAGCACCTATTTTTAAATTTTTAACAGAAGAAGAATTAAATGGTGTAAAAAATTCCGAAATTCTTTGGAATTTCACGAAATTTTTACTGGACGAAAACGGAAAATTAATAGACACTTTTGTAAGCACGACAAAACCTACCGATGAAGCAATTACGAAATATTTAAAATAAATGAATTATTTCTGTAAAAAGCCTATATTTGCCCGAAATTAAAAAAAAGTAATGAAAAAAATTATTTTAGTAAGTTTATTATCAGTGATTGCTGTTTCTTGTACTTCTGAAGATGATGGCGTAAATTCTGCAAACAGTATTGTAGGAATTTGGAAACCAGTATCTTGGAAAGCATATTCTGGAACTAACAACGCATTAATTGCTACGGAAAATGTGGACAGCTGTTTCGGGAATTCAATTTTTGATTTTAAATCAAACAATACCATAACAACAACTTATTTTGAATTGAACGCAAATAATGTGTGCGAAAATGTAGGTTCTGAAACCATGGCTTATGCGTATGATCCAACTTTAAAAACACTTACCGTAGATGGCGAAACCATAAGTGTTAAAACTTTAAGCAACAATACTTTGGAAGTTTTGGATCTGGATTTAACGGGTGAAGATGTGAATAATGACGGTGTTGCGGATCAAGTTTATTTGGTTTTCAATAAATAACCTGAGTTCGGGTTAAGCGAAGTTCAAAAATAATTGACCGTCATTTACTTTTTTCAAGTTGAGTGACGGTTTTTTTGGAAAGAAACAATAGGCTGTTAATCCTCCCAAAAT